>ERZ779627.18-NODE-18-length-114247-cov-36.029757_pt1 | contig 114247 bp, 107 predicted proteins | sample MGYA00514191_ERZ779627 | MGnify/ENA primary metagenome ERZ779627 (study PRJEB29562, sample SAMEA4376705) | mouse gut metagenome | isolation source: Cecum | study: EMG produced TPA metagenomics assembly of the A DSS colitis mouse model was used to assess the... | reverse complement strand
CCAAGGGGATGAAGTCCGTGCCGATCTGTTCATACTGCGTCCCGTCCTTATAGCCAAAGCCGCCTACGGAATGGAGGAAGGAGGCTCTGGCGTTCAAATCCCATGAGCCGCCCTCCCCGTTTATAAGCCTGAATCTCCTTATCATAAATACGCCTTTCCGAGCTGCCTGTTCAGCCCGTCAGATAATTCCCCGACCAGTGCGCCGGAATCCAGCACCACCTGACTGTTAGCCAGCCTCGGCAGATATTTTGTCAGCACTCCGTACATGGCGTCCAGCCTTGCCGCCAGCGAAGCTGCCCCGCCGGAGCCGTCTGTCTGCAGCATTTCCCCTGTCGCCGGGATCAGGGTGCCTGCCAGCGCCTTCATGGGGCCGGTCAGCTTTCCGAGGTTATCTTTTATCCCTTTACCCAGCAGGCCGATCATATCCGGCATAAAGGTGTGGAAGTTGGAAAGCGGCCCCTCGTCCGGCTCGGAGAAATGCAGGAAGGAGGCGATCGTCCCCGCCACATCCTTCACGCTGTCCACAAGGCCGCTAATCTTCGACTTGATGCCGTCTATCAGGCCGCCTATGATATCCTTCCCCCACTGCAATGCCTGTGAGGGCAGGCCCTTGATAAAGTTGATGGCACCGTCAAATCCACTCTTGACCGCATTCGTGATCCCGCTCATGGCATTTTTGATGCCGTTAAGCAGGCTGTTAAAGATATTCACCACTGCATCTTTGAGGCCGCTTACGATACCCGTGACCGTGGACTTGATGGCATTCCAGACGGAAGTAATGACCTCTTTTATGGCATTTACCACAGAAGTCACTGCGGATTTGACCGCTTCCCATGCCGCCGTGATGGCCGCTTTGATTGCCTCCATAATGGAAATGATGGCTGACTTGATTGCCTCCCAAGCCGCAACAGCCACATTTTTGATTGCCTCTATCGCGGAAGAGACCGCACTCTTTATGGCTTCCCATGCCGCCGTGACCGCTGATCTGATTGCCTCCATGGCGGCGGAAATGGCGTTCTTGATTGCCTCCCATGCGGAGACCACCACATCCTTGATGGCGGAAAGTACCGCTGTTACTGCGGACTTGATCGCCTCCCACACCGTGGTAATGACATTTCTGATTGCTTCCATTACCGTGGTAACTGTATTTTTGATAGCTTCCCATGCGCCGGAAAGGAAGGAGCCTATGGCATTTGTCACGGTCTCGATCACGGACTTTATGGCATTCCAGACCGTGGAGACCACCGTCTGTATCACATTTAATACTGTTGTGATAATAGCCTTGTAAAACTCAAACCGCGCCACAATGAGCGCCTGTATCACATCCAGCACCGTCTGGAAGATATTTTTTATCCCTTCCCACAGGCCGCTAAAGAAATCTTTTAAGCCGTTCCAGATGGACTGCGCCGCCCCGGTGATGGCATTCCAGATATTTGAAAAGAAATCTTTCAGGCCATTCCAGACCGCGACAGCCGCTTCCTTTATGACGTTCCACAGGTTGATCCAAAATTCCCGGAAGCCCTCGCAGTTATTCCACAGGGCCACGAAAATAGCGATCAGGGCGGCAATGGCGGCGATCACCAGCGTTACCGGGTTCGCGGCCATGATGCCCCACAGGGCGCTGAGCCCGCCGCCGATACTGGAAATGCCGCCCACCAGTGTCGGGATAAAGGCCATAATGCTTCCCACCGCAGAAATGATCTTCCCGATAAAAATAAGCACCGGGCCTATGGCGGCGGCAAGCAGGCCGATCGTGACAATGGTATTCTTTGTCCCCTCGTCCATGCCGTTGAGCTTGTCAACAAAGTTCTGTACCCATGTGACGATCTGGCGGATGGCAGGCATCAGGATTTCCCCGAAAGAGATCGCCAGCTCCTCCAACTGGCTTTTTAAGATGGTGAGCTGCCCTGCAAGGTTATCCTGCATGGTAGCCGCCATCTCTGCTGATTTCCCGTCACAGTTCTCTATGGCGCTGCTCAGTTTTTCGATATCCGCCGGGGCCGCATTCATAAGCGCGAGAAATCCGGACATGGCATTTTTGCCGACCAGCGCCTCTGCCGCCGCAGCCTTTTCCGATTCTGACAGGCCGCCGAAAGCAGTCCGGCAGTCTGCAAGGATGGCGCTCAGATCCCTCATGCTGCCATCTGCATTGGTGGTGGCGATAGTAACCTCACCGATATTAGAGCCGCAGATTTTTACTTCACCGGAAAGGTTGCTCATGATCGTGCGCAGTGACGTACCTGCCTGCGAGGACTTAATGCCAGCATTGCCCATCAGGCCGATCGCCTCTGCGGTATCCTCTGCCGAGAAGCCCAGCGCACCGGCAATGGGCGCACAGTATTTGAAAGTCTCGCCCATCATGGATACGTTGGTGTTTGCATTGGAGCTGGCCGCCGCCAGTATATCCGCAAAATGCCCGGAGTCGGCGGCGGTAAGCCCGAAGGCCGTCAGGGCATCCGTCACGATATCCGAGGTGCTTGCCAAGTCCTCCCCGGATGCGGCGGCAAGGTTCATAATGCCCTCAATGCCGGAGAGCATGTCAGAGGTTTTCCAGCCCGCCATTGCCATGTAGTTCATGGCTTCCGCCGCCTCGGATGCAGAAAACTTGGTCTTTGCACCCATTTCACGGGCTTTATCCCGCAGGGCCTCTAAGTCGTTCCCGGTTGCCCCGGATACCGCCGCCACCTGGCTCATGGCGGAATCAAAGTCTGCCGCTGTCTTTACTGCCACCGTGCCAAGCCCAACGATAGGCGTTGTCACGCCTTTGGTAAGGGTAGTCCCCACACCGGAAATCTTATCTCCTAAGTTCTTTAAGTCCTCCCCGGTAGCCGCGATCTTCTGGATCGCCACTGCCGACTGGCTGGCCTGTTCCTCGAGGCTCTTTAATTTCTGCTCGGTCTCTATGATCTCCCTCTGCAGGCCGTCGTACTGCTCCTGTGTGATTTCCCCTTTTGCAAGGGCCTCGTTCGCCTGTTCTGCCGCAGCCTTCAAGGTTTCCAGCTTTTCCTTTGTTTCCTGCACCGCCTGTGAAAAGAGGCGGTGCTTCTGTGCCAGCAGCTCCGTATTGCCGGGATCAAGTTTCAAAAGGTTGTTGACATCCCGAAGCTGTGACTGTGTTGTCCGTATTTCTGTATTGACACCCCTAAGGGCCGTCTGCAGCTTGGTGGTATCGCCGCCGATCTCCACCGTGATCCCCTTGATCCGGTTTGCCGCCACAAAAGCACCTCCTCCCCTGAAAATGGCATGAAAAAAGCCCGGATTTCTCCGAGCATCTGCTTAGTTAAAAATTATCAAAATCACTCTGCGTCGCCAGCGTTGCATAATGGCACTCGTCATTCCGGCTCTCTGCGTACATATCGTTCACCATGCCGATAGTGAGCAAATCCAGATCACGGATGGATAACCCGATCTGTACGCACCGAAGCAGGAATAAGGGCGTCGTCATTTCCCGGTCAGTTGGGCGAAGTTTTTTTTAGCCTGCACGTCCGTCTGAACATTCAGCCCCCATAACTCGATCAGCTTCGGGAGTATCTGGTAAATGGAGAAAGTGTTAAATTCATCCAGCCATTCTTCCGGCGTATCCGGGATGGCAGGGTCGGCATGTTTCGCCATGACATAGGCGATATTCTCAAACATTTCCAGAGAGAATAAATCCAGATTGGAGCTTTCCTCCGTCCCGTCACCCACGGCCTTCTCCAAGGCGTTCAGGTCTTTATAGATATCCCTGTGGAATTTCAGCCGGTAAATCCGGGGAATCGCGGCAGAGGCGCGGAAAGGCACCATATGCCCATCTATCTCAATGTTCTGTTTCATGCTCATAATGAATCCCTCCTTATTCCTTGGACTTTGTTTTTGAAACCGCCGTATCCCCGGCCTCCGCTGATACTGCCTGCACCTGCACATTCTCCGCCCCTTCGGCGGGCAGGTAGACCGCATCATACCATGACGCATAGACCTCCGCCGTGGTATCGTCCCCCGTCCTTGCCTTCACATATCCGTTTGCAAGCGGCGAGGCATTCAGCGCCAGCGTTTCCGTCTGCACCTCGATCTCCTCCTCATTGGTCTTTGATTCAATCTTCGGCCTTGCCGCTGAGCAGTGGTACAGCACATGGCGGATTTTCCTCACGTCCCCGTCAAACTCAAAGAGCAGGGCAAAGTTCTCCGTCTCCACATTTGCATTTTCTAAAAGCACCTTATTGTTATCCAGCGCCTCCTTCAATACGTCTGTGCGGAAGCTCTCCGGCACCATTGCCAGTTCAAGGTCGCCGTCGTATCCCATGTTGTTAGATATCGTATAGTACGCATACCCGTCCGCATAGAAATTGGAGGGCTCCCCGTTTGGTTCAAGGGAAAGGGATACTGCGCCCGGCATTGCCACCGGCTTTGCGAAGCTCACCTTCCCTGCTTCATCCGCTGTGATCAGCGCATAATGCACGTTGCAGATATTGAATTTTACTTTATTTTTCTTGGGCATTGTTCTCTCCTTCCATTTCAAAAGAATAAAGGACTTCGTACAGCTTCTCGCTCTCGATCCATGTTTCAGACTTCCCGTAAAAAATACCGTGGGCGTCCAGCACATCTTCCAGCTTCTTTTCCAGCGCCAAGTCCTTATAGTCTGTATACAGTTCCACCCGCACCTCATTGATCTTAAAGTACACCCGTCCGTCCGCAGAAAAATGGTCGCTGCCGGGGAGCAGGTAACAGATAAAGGGCGGCTCCGGTGATTCCCCTTCCGCGAAATGGTCGTAAGCAAAGGGGAGGCCGGATTCTGTAAGTATCTTCATCAGGTCATCCATTTTTAAGGCTCCTTTCAATCTCCGCTTCCAGCCGTTCCATGCCGGTCTTTTCTGCCGGGGCGATATGCGGCCTGCCCGCCACCCGCCCGCCGCCGCGCTTGGCATGGCCGAACTCCAACAGGTGGGTCAGCCGGTAACGGTCGCGGGAATAGACCGTCACCTCTAAGGCGCTGGCCGTTTCCTTCGTATTCTTCACCGCCCAGCTTTTCCGGTAGGCCCCTGTCCTTTTCGGGGCCTTTTCCCTGATCTCGTCCCGCACCGCCTCACCGGCGCTCTTGACTGCTTTCTTCAAATCCTCCGTGGCAAGGTCGGCATATTCCTCCATGGATTCCATGATGGCCGAAGCCATCTCCTCGATCCTTACATTCCGGGCCATGCTTACCTCCCTTTCCGGCACTTGAATTTCAGTGCCTTCCTCTTAAAGCACAGGTGGTCTATTGCGAGGATGTTATACGGCTCCCCCTGAAACAGAATCCGGTAGCCGGTAGTGTCTACCCGGCTGGCCGCCCGGCAGAAACGGACGGTAAAAGTGATCTGTGCATGGTCTGTGGTAGTCCCTGCCTCTGTGCTTTCCGTCCCGCCCTCCCCGCTCGCCGTCGCATGGCATCCGTAATAGTCCGCCCACACATTCCTGTGGTTGCCGATATCGTCCGCCACGGCTTCATTTTTTTGAAACATGATTTTAACCCTGAGCGCTGTGATCTCCATATCAAAAGCCCTCCTGCCTGATGCCGGACAAAAGCGCCCGAAGGGTCAGCATAAGTTCGTGGTGGTCGGCCTCCTCCCTGTGTTCGTACAGGTAGGCCGCCGCATATAGGACGGCGGTCTTTGCCTGCACCATATCCTGTGAAAAAGAAGCCTCGTCTGCCATGCGGGCCACATCCATGCAGAGCTGCTGGGCCGTCTGCAGGAGGCCCTCCAGCAAAGCATCTTCGTCCTCAAAATCCACCCGCAGATATTCCTTTATCTCCTTCAAAGTTACGATCATCCGGCCACCCCGCTTTAAGCTGCGGAACCGCTTTTCTGCTGCAGTACCTTCACCGCCTCCGGCAGTACCAGCTTGCCGTCCACGCGCTGGGTGGCAAGGAAGCCCACCTGCCCGGTAGGCGCATACAGCTCCCCAAGGCGGCGGAAGGAGCGGCCCTGCCTGTCAGCCACCCAATAATAAGAAAGGTCGCCAAACAGGACGGATTTTGCCCCTGCCTCCATGGCAGGCATGAAAGAGGAAGTATAGACTGGGCGGCCCATAAGGGTGTCCGGAGTGGCAGCGGTAAGGGAAGGCTGCCATAAATACTGGCCGTTGCTGTCTTTGAGCTTACGCAGGGCTTTCACGGAAGTATCATTCATAAGGAAAACCGCGCTTTTCCGGTAAGGTGCTTTCAGGGAATAGAACAGGTCAAAAAGTTCGTCCGCTGTAAAGGCTGCCGCACCCGCCGCAGTAACGCCGACCTCCGCGCCGCCCGTCTTTGCCAGTATGCCGAGGGGCTTTCCCTTGCCGTCCCCGGTAAAGAAGGCTTCCTCCTCCTTATTGCCGATCCGGCGGGCAAACTCACGGGAGATATAGGATTCAAGGTCAAATACGCTGTCACCCAAAAGCTCCTCTGATACTTTTATCATGGTTCCCAGCTTATAAGCCCCGATGGATACCTGCCCGATGCTGTCGTCGCTCTCGGGGATCGCGCCCTCCTCGTCTACCCATGAGGCCGTCCCCTTGGAAGCCACCACCGGGATCTTCCGGTCTCCGGAGCTGGTCTGGATCACATGGGCCAGAGTACGGAAAAGGTTCTGCTCCTCCAATGCCTCCACCAAGGTATGCTCAAATTCATCCGGCACCAGATACCCGCCCTCGGAATCCGTACCCACCTGCAGGGCGTTCAGGACTTCATGCCCCGGCATCTTGCTCCGCATCACATTCCAGAATGATCTCTTGTACTCCGCAGAGGCCCGGCCCGTTTTCTCCTCCCCTGCAGGGGCCGCAGGCTTATCCTTGATCGGGTCATTGACGGGCTTTGAAAGCTCTGCGTCCAATGCCTGCTGGCGTTCCAGACGGTCGATCTCCTTGCCGAGGTTCACCACATCCGCCTCCATCTTTTCATAGGCCGCCACATCCTCTGCAGATAAAAGCCCGTCGGCCCCGCGTCTGGAATCAAGGAAAGCCTTCGCCGCTTCCCACGCCTTTGCCCGTTTTTCTCTCAGTTCCAAAATCTTACTCATAGTAGAATCCTCCTTATAATCTCAATAAATTGAGCCGCTCATAAAGCGGCCCTGCTAGTTGTCTCTGTTCTTTCCTTTTTGGTGCCAGCTTATCAAGCAGGCTGTTCGTCACCGCCCGGCGGGAGAATGCAAAGCTCTCCGGCTCCGGCGCATCCCCTTCCCCATCCTCATGGAATAAAAGGCCGTCGGCAAACTTAAGCTCCACAGCCTTATGGGCAGACAGCCATGTTTCCGCATCCATGAGGTGTGCAAGGCGCGTCCTCGATAAGCCCGTCTTGATCTCGTAGGCATTGATGATGGACTCCTTTACTTCATCCAGCATGGCGACAGCCTTTTTCATCTCCTCCGAATCACCGATCGCCACGGTCAGCGGGTTATGCACCATCATCAAGGCGGTGGGTGCCATAAGGACAGTCGTCCCGGCCATGGCGACCACGCTGGCCGCACTGGCGGCAATGCCGTCGATCTTCACCGTTACCGCGCCCTTATAGTCCATGAGCATTGTGTAAATCTGCGAAGCCGCCACACAGTCGCCGCCCGGCGAGTTGATCCAGACGGTTATGTCGCCCTCCCCGGAAAAAAGCTCCGCCTTAAATGCCGCCGGTGTGATATCATCATCAAACCAGCTTTCCTCCGCAATGGTGCCGTTCAGATAAAGGGTGCGGCTCTCGTCAGAGTTCCGCACCCAGTTCCAGAATTTTTTCACTTGTTTCCCTCCGTTTCTGTTTTATTTCCCTGCCCCTTTCTGGCAAAGGCCCCGGCATCAGACAGTTTTGTCATGGCACCGTTTACCAGATACAGGTCGCCGCCAAGCTCCGCCGGGATATGGTCGAGGTTCTCTAACTCCCTGATGTCGTTGGCGCTCATCCAGCCATTCTGTCTTGCTACCGCATAACCGCTCATGCGGCTCGCATAATCGCCCCGCAGAAGCCCTTCCACATTGAAGCGGATAAAATACTCCTTCTTCTCACTGTCCGTGAACAGGCGGCGGGCCATGCCCTGCTCCCAGCGCATGAGCCACGGCTCCAAGGTATATTTGACAAATTCCAGCGACTGCTGCTCAATGTTGGAAAAGCTGGATTTCTCCAAATCCCCGACCATATGGGGCGGCACCCGGAAGATGCGGGCGATCTCGTTGATCTGGAATTTCCTCGTCTCTAAAAACTGCGCCTGCTCCGGTGATATGCCGATAGGCTGATATTTGAGGCCCTCCTCCAAGACCGCGATCTGGTGGGAGTTTGCACTGCCCCGGAACAGCTTGTTCCAGCTCTCCCGCACCTTATCCGGGTTTTTCAGTACGCCGGGATGTTCCAGCACGCCGCCCGGAGCCGCATCATTCGCAAAGAACTTTGCCCCGTATTCTTCTGTGGCGATCGCCAGCCCCACGGCATTCTTCGCCATGGCAAGCGGCGAATATCCCACGATCCCGTCATAGCCAAGGCCGGGGATATGGAGTACCTGCTCCGGCGGCAGATATACCTGCCCGTTTTCATTCTCTGTCGGGGAATCGTCCGAACCGCGCGTATAAAGATAATAGAGCTGCCCCCTGCTGTCCCGATCCACCGTCATTTTGGAAGGCATCAGGGGATACAGGCCAATGACCTCGCCCCTGCCGTTTCGGATGATCTGCGCGTAGGCATTGCCATATAAGAGCAGGTGGCCCATCAGCGTTTCCCGGAAATTGAACGAAGTCATTTCCGGGTTTGGTTCATCATGGAGCAGGTGGTACAGCGGGTGGTTAAACGCTTTCTCCTTGCTGCCCTTCTCCGTATAGCGGTATACATGGAGGGGAAGCCCCGCCACCGCCTCGGACAGGATACGGACGCAGGAATAGACTGCCGTCATCTGCATGGCAGTCCGCTCATTCACCGGCTTGCCGCTGGTGGAACTGCCAAAGAAAAAGGAGAACCGGCTGCCTCCCAGCGCATCCTGCGCCCGGCGCATATCCTCCGGCTTATCCCTCGCCTGAAATATCCGGTTAAAAATACTCATAGCAATAAAATCCCCCTTTCGTCATAAACGGAACTCCCGTCCATGCCGCCGCCCCGGATAGCCCGGTCAAGGGCCATGATCGCCGCCACAGCGCCGTCGATCTTCTCCGTGGATTTTTCCTTATCCGGCTTTAGGTTGCCTGCCGGGTCAGTCCGCACATGGATGTTGTCCATCATCCAGCGCAGTACCGGGTGGCCGCCATGGGCGAGCTGTCCATCCAGTGTCAGGCGCATAAGCTCCTTCGTGGGCGGCGACATATCCTTAAAGCCCTGCCCGAAGGGAACCACCGTAAAGCCGAGGCCCTCTAAGTTCTGCACCATCTGCGTCGCGCCCCAGCGGTCAAAGGCGATCTCCAAAATGTTGTACTTCATGCCAAGCTCCTCAATGAAGGCTTCAATGAAACCGTAATGCACCACGTTCCCCTCGGTAGTCTTTAGATATCCCTGCTTCTCCCACACGTCATAGGGGACGTGATCCCGGCGCACCCGGATTTCCACGTTGTCCTCCGGTATCCAGAAAAACGGCAGGATGCTGTACTTGCCGCCATCATCCTCCGGCGGGAATACCAGCACAAAGGCAGTGATATCCGTTGTGGAGGAAAGGTCGAGGCCGCCATAGCACCGCCGTCCCCGGAGCGCTTCCGGGTCTACCGCAAAGGCGCATTTATCCCACTTTTCCATAGGCATCCACCGGACAGCCTGCTTTACCCACTGGCACAGGCGGAGCTGCCTAAACAGGTTCTCCTCGGCAGGGTTCTGCCTTGCACTTTCGCAGGCTGCTTCCAGCTTCTCCACGTCCACCGTGATGCCGAGGGAAGGATTGGCCTTGGCCCACACTTCATGGGAAGTCCAGTCGTCCTCCTCGTCCGCGCCATAGATCACCGGATAGAAAGTCGGGTCAATCTTGCGCCCGTCCAGAATATCCCGTGCCTTCTGGTGTACCTCATAGCAGATCGAGTTGGTATCATTGCCCGCCGTGGTAATGAGAAAATAAAGGGGCTGTTTCCTTGCGTCGCCGGAGCCATGGGTCATAACGTCGTAGAGCTGGCGGTTGGGCTGTGCATGAAGCTCGTCAAATACCACCGCATGGACATTGAGGCCATGCTTGGTGTAGGCTTCCGCCGACAGTACCTGATAAAAGCTGTTCAGCGGCCTGTAGATCAGCCGCTTTTGGGACAGCACCGGTTTGATGCGGGATTTCAGTGCCGGGCATTGCTCCACCATGCCGCAGGCCACGTCAAAGACAATGGACGCCTGCTGCCTGTCAGAAGCACAGCCGTACACCTCGCCGCCGTATTCCCCGTCGCCGCAGGTGAGCAGAAGGGCCACCGCAGCCGCCAGCTCGGATTTCCCCTGCTTCTTTGCGATCTCCACATAAGCCGTATTGAACTGGCGGTATCCGTTCCCCTTCACGATCCCGAACAGGTCGCGGATGATCTGCTCCTGCCAGTCGATCAGGTCAAAATTCTTTCCGTACCACTCACCCTTGGTATGTTTCAGGCAGCCGATAAAAGCAACGGCCAGTTCCGCCAGTTCCTCGTTATAATGGGAACCGTCAGCCATGAAACGGGTGGGCCGGTAAGTTTCCAATTTCCGCAATGGCAGACGCCTCCTTTCTGCATGATGCCATCAAACGCTGCCACGCTCCGCGCAGCAGCTTATTGAACAAAAAAGGAACCTCCCCGGAGGAAAGTCCCTTAAAGATAACTTTTATTTTTTGCTGGCAGGGCTATTTCCCTGCCTCATACAATACGTTTCTGGCGTAGGTAATGCGGAGGATTTCCCCCGGCCTGTAATCGGCGCTCCGGCCAAAGGTCTGTTCAAATTTCTTCCGGTCTGCCGCCACGATCTGCCATGTGATGTAATAGCTTGTGCAGTCCCCGCGCAGGGTCGCCGTCTCCGTTTTGAAGGTAAACTCCACGCCCTCTTTCAGAACCGTAACATTGACCGTCTTTGCAGGAGTAGCCCGCATGGCATCCATGATCTTCTTAACGGTATGCACCGGATTTTCCGTATCTTCCAGAATGGCCCGGTATTCCTGCATGACTGCATCATTATACAGGAAATTGTGCAGCATATTTTCCTGATTCTCTGCCATATAGGCCGACGCTTCCTTTTCCGCATAGTCCTCCGGGTCTAAGATATAGGTAAGCAGGGAATCCTCTTTCCAGCGATCCGGCTCGTAACTGCAGGTGAACACTGGCGGTTCAAAATCCACTGTATCCAGATACCGCCTGCGGGCCGTTTCCTTTGCGCCATGCTTACGGGTATATTCCAGTTGGCTCATAAGGGTGCTGTCCGTAAGCTCCGTTATCTGCAGGCTGCTCCGGTCATTGCCGACAGCCGCCTCCACCTTTTCCCGTACAGCCGTCTTTAGCTGCTCCCGGAGCGCCTCGGCAGACCGCATTTTTAACGGCTCCGGGTCATCCTCCATGCTGGTAAGGTCATATTCCGCGTCATAGATAAGGCCGTCCTTCCTGCAGTAAATCCCCACATATTTGAATGTGCTGTCCCGTTTGAGCCCTTCCTTATCGTACCGCCTCTGGCTGAACAGATATTCAAAGTCCGGGGATTTTTCCACCCGGATCACGATATAACTATACCCTTTTTCCTGAAAACAGCACTGGCCCATATCACCCGAAGCCAGCCAGCTTGTAAATATATTATTCATGCCCTTTACTCCTTCCCTTATAATCCAGATGTTTACATTGCTCTACTGTGGCCGCCAGCATATCCGCCAGCAGGGTTTCAAATTCCCCCGCAGCGATTACCCTTTTCATAGTCACACTCTCAAAGGGGAAATAGGCCCCGGCCTCCCGGTCATACCGGCACACCCACCATTCGTCGCCGCCGTTGACTTGATTACAGAAAAACAAATCCCGATATACCACCCCCTGCCTTATGCTCCAATTCCCATGTTCAAAAAATAACTTCAACATGGCAATGTCCTCATACTCGCAGAAGGTATAGGGGCTGTCTGCTTCCAGACAGGGATCGTCATGGAAAGGGATACCGTGGCGCTTTACCCAGCAGTTACGCTGGCATAATGCCACCAGCGTTTCGTGCAGTTCTGGCGATATGTCTTTTCTTGCCGCCCGCATGGGGCCGTATGTTCTCTCGTATTCTTCTCTAAAACCGCCCATAACCGCCCTCCTTACATGGCATACCCGGCGCACCGGATGATTTCTTTGATCGCGTTCATGGCCCGCCTGGGGCTGGAATAGTCGCGGGTATCCGTGTGCTTCCCGTCCTCAAAAAGCTGGACGATGGGTACACCGAAACTGATATATGCCGCGATCCGGTAAGTTTTTTCCTGTTCGCCATAGAAAGCAACCGGTACGGTATGCCGCCATGTGCGCTCATAAATGAATTGTCCTTCGCGGGCAGTCGCTCCGAGATACTGAAAGCCATTGTTGTGCATGAGTTCCACGAATGCCGCCTGCTTCATTTCTTCTGTCTGTTTCATAGGGAAACCTCCTTTGTTTGATGTTGTCAGAGATTACTCTGGAACACCCCGAAAGACAAGGCTCCACAACAAAAAAAGCCCGGAAGTTCAGGCTTTTCTCAATACTCTTAATAGCAGTTATGCGCGGTGTAGGCGATCTCCCAAATGGCGTCTTTCAGGCCGCTTTTGATATTCTGCTCTGCGCCTACCTGCGGGTTCGGCTTTCCCTCCACTACCAGATAGCATTCGATCAGCTCCCCGTCCGGCCTGCGGGCGTGAAGCCATTCCATATCCGGCATAGAAGAATCCAGATCAATGATAAAGCAGTTATTTTCTTCCTCCAAATAGTCCAGATAGCCCCAGCGGATACGGATGCGGCTCTTTCCGATACTTTTCACCGACCAGCGCCAGTTTTTATCCTTTCTGTTTTCCTCCGCTACAAGCTCCCGGATATAGTCCTTGTAATTTCTTAAGTCGATCATGTGCATTTCCTCCTTGTGTTTGGTGTGACACAGCTTACTCTGAGATACCCCATAAGACAAGGCTCACCGACGAAAAAAGCCCGGAAACCCGAGCCTTTTTCCTGTTACTTTTTCCTCTGGAAACAGGTATAGTTAATCTCCCGGAAGCGCCTCATTCTTCGTCCTCTGCCGCCTCCACGAAATAGAAATGTTCCAGCGCCCCGCTCTCAATCCCCTGCGCCAGCAGGTAGCATTCCGCCTCCGGCTGGTTATCAAATATCCGGGGCTTCCCGGCATCATCCAGAAGATATTCCAGCCCCTCGTTTACCGTGATGCCATCCACCGGGCGGGCCACCATGACAGGCGGCAGGTACAGGCCGTCCTGCTCCCTTACCTCAAAGCTGTACAGATCCTCGTCACAATAAAAGCATTGATAGCGGTACTCCGGGTCATCCGATTCATATACCGGATGCCCGCAGCGGTGGCAGACCATATCCGTGTTCTCATAGAAACGGCCCTCATGGAAAATCCCGCTCATTCAAAATCACCGCCTTCCAGTATGCGTATTTTGTCCTCGCCGTAGACCACACCGAGGCCGGAGCCGCAGTCCCAGCTTACAAAGACCGTCCCCGTATCATCCACGGATTTTACCGTTCCCCGGTCGCCGGGCTTTAGCTTACTATAAGGGTCATTCATGGAGACCAGCTCCACCCGCGTCCCCTTCGGATACCGGGCGCGTACCGCCTCCACTTCCTCTTTTCTTGGGAATACCATTAACTATGCCTCCTTTGCTCTGCGGCCACGCTTTCCAGCATGGATACCGCGCTGTCTACCCCTTCCCATGCGTTCTGCGTGAGAAACTCCCGGCCAATCCTGCCGGTAAAAAGCCCGAAGCGGATGCACCCCGCCTGTTTTACTGCCTTTTTCATACAGTAACGGTACAGTTCCTGCGGGCTGGGATTTTCGGGAAGTACAGGCATTTTGACCGCCTGCTGCCCGCAAATCCGGCAGAGGATAATGTCAAGCCATTCGTTGATATAGTCCACGTCCAGCGCAGTATCCATATCCACCGAAAGCCTGCCCTCCGGTATCCGGGCAAGGCGGCGTGCGATCCGGTGTATCCTTCGGATACCAGCCACCACATCCCGGTACTGCTCCTTACTCAGCATGGCCGCACCTCCTTTGTCTATTTTTTGTGCCATACCAAACCTCCTTCCTTTTTTGGTGTGACACAGATTATCCTGCGGGTGCCTAAAAGACAAGGGCCAAAACGGAAAAAAGCCCGTTTCCGGGCCGTTTCCTTTTATGCCTTTTTCATGCAGAGTCCCTGCCGTTTTGAATAAGGATTCGGCGCATATTCGCGGGTGCCGGTTATCTGCCAGCCATGCCCCATGAGGTAGTGCAGGCTTCCCATAAGGCCCGTGGAGGTATCGCAGAGGAGAAATTCCGTAATGCCCGCCGCCTCAATGGTTCCCATGAAGTCGTCCATATCCTGTATAAATGGCATATCGTCCACCATGAGCCCGGAAAGGTTCTCGTCGTTGCTGCGCAGATACGCCATGATGGCGCGGTGCATACCGTGGCTTTCCGGGGCCTGCCCGTTCCCGCTGTACTTTACGATTAATCCGTTGAAATATTCGTTGTTGAAGCTGCTTACTCTCTCTATCATTGTCATGTGTGTGACCTCCTTCGTTTGATGTGAGCAGAGATTACTCTGGAACACCTCATAAAGCAAGCCTCAAAGATAAATTTCTTAAAATTTACTTTTAACGGGAACCGCCTTTTCCCCGGTAAACTGCTCCCAGCGCATAATGGCAAGGTCACAGTTTGCCGGGTCGCTTTCCATAGCAAAGCAGCGCCGCCCGCTCTGCTCTGCCGCGATCAGCGTCGCCGCCCCGCCGCAGAACGGGTCAAGCACCAGAGCCCCCGGATCGCTGTGCATCTTCATACACCGCCACGGCAGCTCTACCGGGAGCAATACTGCACCGCCCGAAGCCTGCGGGGCGGCAGACATTTCCCACACCCCGGCATAGCCCCACTTACGGCGCTCCTCCTTGGTTAGTCTTTTCACAAAGCGGTGATTATGGGCTGCAAAGGCAGATATCCACGAAGCCTCCGGCTGGTTGACCACCTCCGCTTCCTCCCCGGCAAAGGCCGCCACATATTCAAACTGGCGCTGGGGCTTGGTGCTGCCAACGTGGGTGGAACCGGCGCGGGCAAAGGCTCCCTGCTTTTTCCACACCCGAATCCAGAGGGGCCGGAAATTGCAGTCCGCAAACAGCTTCATGCTGTAAAAGCCCGTGGGTTCTACATACTGGGAGCCGGTGGCAAACAGGTCGTCAATATTCCAGCAGACAATGGGCGCATACCGGCAGAGGTTTACGGCCACTGCTGCCATCCGCTCCATCCATGGGGCAAGGCCGTCCTTTTTATATTCCGCCGCCCCAAGGACAGGAGGGGACGCCATGGCAAAGGCCGCCTGCTCCGTACCCATGAGCCGCTCATAGGAATCTGCCTGCGCCGGATCGCCGCAATAGAGCCGGTGGTTCCCAAGCTCCCACAGGTCGCCGGGCTTTGTAATAGCCCCGCCTGCAGCTTCCATTTCCGCCGCCGCTTTCTCCCGGTCAAAATCATCCTCTACCGCCTCGGCGGAATAAAATTTGTTCATCAGCGCGTCCACCTCCTCGGCATCAAAACCGGTCAGGGATACGTCGAAGTCCGAAGTGTCAAGGTCTGCCATGACCTCCGCCAGCTTCCCCTCATCCCAGCCGCCCTGAATCCGGTTGAGGGCAAGGTTCAGGGCCTTCTCCTTTTCCGGCCCCAAGTCCACCACAACGCAGTCTATCTCCGTCTCGCCCATATCCAGCAAGACTTTGAGCCGCTGATGGCCGCCCACGACATTGCCGGTGGCCTCATTCCAGACCACCGGCTCCACGAATCCGAACTCCTCAATGGAGCGTTTCAGTTTTTCATAGTCCCTGTCACCGGGCTTCAAATCCCGGCGCGGGTTATAGGCCGCCGGGTTCAGCCGGGCGGCATTCACTTTCTGTATCTGCATCTTCTACCTCCTCCGGGTTCGTCCCGCATACCGGGCAGGCACAAACTTCCCCGGCCATATCATAAATCTTGCCGCAATGCGGGCAATACTGCCACTCATTATCCCGGTATTGCTCGTCAATCCATGTTTCGGGGCTTTGCCAGTCTACCGCATAGAAACACTCACGGGCAAATTCCTCCTGCCCGCCCACCATATCCAGAAAATCCTGCCGGGTATAGCCCTCGTCTGAAAGCTCCGGCACATAACAGACTTGATCCGGGCAATGTAGGAAAGCCTCCTCGTCTTTGAATATCCAGCCCTGCCGGTAATACTCCCGCTCTATGTCCGCTTTAGTATCTGCGGTTCCCGGCGTATAACTACCAATCTTTATATACTTCCCTTCCATAAACAAATCCCTCCACTCTCAAAATATGACGACAGATTACCCTGAAAGCGCATAAAAAACAAGGGCATTATCGGGAAAGCGCGGAGTGCGGAATCGAACCGCCATCTCCCGCCGGTTGGCGGGCGGTCTGCCTTTAGCCTATCCGCGCATGATGGCCGGAGCATCACTCCGGCGTAAGTCTGCTGTGCCGCTCTGCCTGCGATACCTTCTCACCTTTATACATCCCGGCCCCAAGCTCGTCAATCTTGGAAAAGGGAATCTCCGGCACCGTCAAATCCTGCCGCTTTTTCTTATCTATGAAATAGATATAGCGGAGCTGATAGCCGGGGATCGGCGTGGCCCCTACATAATCCAGATATTTATTGAAATTGTAGGTGCCTCCCGTCACATCAAAAAAGGTAAGCCCTCCCAGCTCCTTTCGTGGGGAAGTGGGATTGCTGGCTAACGTCATCTTATGAACGCGGGTGCCGTCGGGAAGTTCCGCAAGGTTCAAATTTTCCTTAATGCCGGTCAGTACAAAGTTGCTGGCCCGGTAGATCGTGCCGTCACCACAGGAGCAGGCATCCGCAAAGCTGATGATCCACTTGATCTGCGGCGCATACTTTTTTATAAGCCTGATGCTCATAGAGATAGCGCGGCTTTCGGAATTGCGTGGAAGATAGCTGTCAAAGGCCATCCGGTTCAGTTCCAGAAATTCATTCCAGCCGGTATCCTTCACCAGCCCGATTATTTTTGACTTGTCGAGGCTCGGCCCGTAACTCATAACGCCGTGGAGCTGGCCGTCTAAAAATACGCCAAAATGCAAAGTGCTGTTATTGACAACCTTCCCGCTGTAATGGTGGGCTTTCATAAACGGCGTCGCCACCTTGGCGGGGATCACTTTCATCACGATTTCTTTTGCCCTTCCCATGGCACGGCCTCCTTTCCCACATGGCGCTCGGCCAGTGTCATTTTTTCTCCCTTATACATCCCGGCCCCTAACTCGTCAATGCGGGAGTAAGGGATTTCCGGGACGGTCAGGTCTTTCCGCTTCGCCTTATCTATGAAATAGATATAGCGAAGCTGGTAGCCGGAGAGCAATGCGCCGCCTGCTGCCTCCATGTACCGGCCCCAGCTAAAGTTGCCGTCGGTCACATCAAAAAAAGAGCGCCCTCCCAACTCCCTTCGCGGGGCCAGCGGGTTCGCTTCCAGCGTCAGCTTGTGTATTTTTGTGCCGTCCGGCAGCAGGCATAGGGCCTCGTTTTCTTTAATGCCGGTCAGGATGAAATTGCTGGCCCGGTAGATGGCACCGTCGCCGCAGGAGCAGGCGTCGGCAAAGCTGATGATCCACTTTACATGGGGCGCATACTTCTTTAAGAGTTTGATGCTCATGGAGATTGCCCGGCTCTCGCTGTTCCTCGGAAGGACGCTGTCAAAGGCCATCCGGTTCAGTTCCAGATACTCATTCCAGCCAGTCCCCGCCACCAGCGGCAGGATTTTCGATTTGTTCAGGCTCGGCCCGTAGCTCATAACGCCATGGAGCTGGCCGTCTAAGAATACGCCAAAATGCAGGCAGCTATTGTTTACCACGGTGCCGCTGTAATGGTGCCGCCGCATGAAAGGGTTTGCCACTTTTCCGGGGATCACTTTCAGACTAATTTCTTTTGCTCTGCCCATTGCCGCACCACCTCATAAACGCCGTTTCCCTTCCGGTTCTCATTGCCGAAGGTCTCCCTGACCTCCTCGTGGGTATGGACGTAATCAATGCAGGCCATGATAAGCTCTGCCTGTTTATCATGCAGGGTCAGGCTGATCTGCTGATAGGGCTTCTTCTCCCCGGAATCCAGCGTAAACTCCTCGCCAAACTCTTCCTCGGAAATGCTCTCGAATCCAAAGACGCTCAAATCCTGTGCAATGTCAGCCAGCTCCAACGGGAGCAGGTCAACGTCCCATTGTGCCAACTCTCCCACCTTGTTATCCACCAGCCGGAAGGCTTTGATCTGTTCGTCCGTCAGCTCGTCGGCAATGATGCAGGGAACCTTGGAAAGGCCAAGCCGCCCCGCCGCCTTATATCTGGTATGCCCGGTGATGATCTCATGGTCAGCGGAGATCACCAGCGGGACAAGAAAACCATACTGTTTGATGCTGGCCGCCACCGCGTCCACCGCATTGTCATTTTTTCTCGGGTTGTTTTCATAAGGGTGTACCTCCTCCAAAGGGAGCTGTAAGATATTCATGTTCGACCTCCGTTAAAATTATCTTTTAACCGCCACGCCGGGCGGTAAGGAGCTTCTCCATCATATCGTCGTGGGGCGTGGCCCCTTTGTACTCAGCGGAGCAGTTCTCCCGGACAACCTGATAAATCTGATACCACAGGTTATTTGCCTGCTTGGAAAAGCTCTGGCTCATGGAAACGTAGGGTGAGGGGATGGCGTTCCCCGTGGTCGGGTGCTTCGCCAGAAAGCCAAACTCTGAAATAGCCTCCTCGCACTGTATCCACCGCGAGATCGCCATAGCATACTGCTCCAAAATCTGCGGCGGTATCAGATAGGCACAGCCCCTCTCGTTGAGCCATACCCATGTGCGCTTGTATATCTCAACGGCAGGAAGCTCCCTGCCGTTTTTCTGCCGGGCCGCCAGATAGTCACGGGGCGGCGGCATCTCCTCCCCCTGGAGGCTGGCCGTATCCGAAAACTCCATGACCGTCAGCTTGCGCCTGCCGGGATTGCCTTCCATGATCTTGTCAGACAAGGCTTTTTTCTTCTGGCCCGCGCCGATCCGCGCGCCGCCGTGGCCGTTTGCCATAGGGCCGCCACCTCCTTCCTTGAAACTGCGGGTATATACCCAACTTGAAAGCGCGATTTTTCACGCGATAGCCCCCGCCCGCTACCCGTGGGGCCTGTTTTGAAGATTTTCTCTCCCCCTGCCATCAGTGCCATCGTTCCCAGCGTCCGCCCTCACGGGCTGTGATCTCGGAATGGCACTTCTTACATAATGCCATCAGGTTCGCCTCCGCATGGGTGCCGCCCTTTGACAGCGGCTTTATGTGGTGTACTTCCACGGCGGCGGTCAGCTTTCCGTCCTGCTGGCACTTCTCGCACATAGGATGCTTCGACAGGTATCCGTCACGAATCCTCCTCCATGCACGGCCATACCTGCGCTTACTCTCCGGGTCGCGCACATGCCGGTTATAATGCGACGTGATGATCTTCTGGTGTTCCTCACAGTACCTCCCGTCCGTAAGGCGCGGGCATCCCGGATAGGAACAGGGACGCTTGGGTCTGTATGGCATGGCGGCCGCCTCCTTTCATGGCATAGAAAAAGCCCCGCATTTCTGCGAAGCTCTGTACTTTCATTTCTCTGCTATTGTAATACTACCAGATTTCTATGGTGTCTTTCTGTGTCTTTTAGTGTCCTCTTTCAGAAAATATCACTTTTCTGTACGGGATACTTTATTTTATCTTTGTGGCTATTGTAATACTATCAGATTTTCAGAGTGTCTTTCTATGTCTTTTAGTGTCCTCTTTCTATCTTTGCCAGATTGTAAATACCGCCTTACAGTGGTAAAATGTTTGTGATTACATATTATCAGGAGTGAAATTCTATGAATTACTTTGATGATGAAAACAAAATTATAAAATATTTTCAAAATATTGACTGTAAATCTGTTTTCTTCCCATTCCAATCTGATGCGGCCATTCACATTTTTGAAAGTATACATGATATAGATAACTGGAAAAAATGGATAAATAGTTCCGGCAAATCCGATCCACCACCAGATTTTTACTGTAAAGATTTTCAGTACATGATGGACGTGATGCGTGTGGACGACCATTCCTTTAAAAATAAAAAGGGAAAACTTGTTAATCCAGTGAATATGAGAGAAAGCAGAATACAGGCAGAGCTAATAGAAAAAGGAATTCCAGAGCTTTTTCCCAACGCAAACGGTATAATTGTAAATGCAGTTACAGACCTGCCTACACAAGAGGATCACAATTACAAATTTTATAAAAAGAATTTTATTAGAGCGATTGAACAACACAAAAGCAAAATTGATTTATATAGAGCGAACCATCCTGATTACAAATTGATATTTTTTGTTGTAGACGAATCCTCTGGATATATTCAGACAACAATGCCTGAAATGGCACAAAAGAAAAATATTCAACCCGGAGAAAGATGCAGCGGGTATCCACATTTCTACTTCTGGGATGAAGATTTTTTGAAACCGGTAGTTGAATCAGATATTGATTTTTTAATATGGTTCACTCCCTTTAAGTACATATGGGCCGAAACAGGTCTAATTGACCTGCCCCACGTCTGCGTTTATGATGTAAAAACAATGAAGATTGAAACTATGAAATATGATGAAAACCTAATGATGAGTTATGAATGCTAACCTTAGAAGGAGTTTTGCTAATGAGTACAAAAAGGTATATCCCAACACCTAATCCGGCAAATTGTGCATATTATGATAGCAATTCAGAGGAATGCCGGAACTGTGAAAATAAATCTATTGATATTACCACCACCCTTATTCTCCAAGAATGTGTGGCATTTTATGATGTATTCAAAAACTTGGAAAAAAGACTGGAACATAGCGGTATTGTGGAAGAATCTGCCGATAATACCAGACAACCAACTTTATTGTCTGTTCCCTATATTGTCAACGGTGCTTTTGCCTGCGAATTAGCATTGAAATATATTCTCGTAGAAAATCAGATTGATTTCTGCATTTCTTCCAAAGGCCATAACTTGGAGTATCTTTTTGATTTATTACCGCCAGCCGAAAAACAGACTTTACAGAATTTACTTAAAAATGCTGGCAATATAGATGATGCCAGCTTAAAAGAACATATCCATCTTCTTGGTGATAGTTTCAATCAATGGCGGTATCTTTTTACATACATAGACAAAGGTTTGACCTACAACAGCTTTTTCGGTATATTTGTTAATCAATTATGCAATTATATCCTCGCATAAAGTATTCAAAAAACAGGTTTCCTTAAAATCTTTCTATGTCTTTAATGTCTTTTTTAGAAATGCGTATAAATTGAATGGTCTAATGAAATGTGATAAACTAAATAAATAATTATAGATTGAATATACATAAGCAGGAGTAAATAATAATAGAACATGTATAAAACAAAAGAATTAGAAACCCTTATTAAAGAATACCAAAAATCTATAATACAATCAGAAGCAGAAGTACGCTCTAAATTCATTGTGCCTTTATTGGATTGTCTTGAATACCCATCTGAACTTAGAGCTGAGGAGTTTCCTGTATATGGATTTGAAGGTAGAAAAAAACTACCAGCTAAAGATGTCGACTTTATAATGTTTACTGATAAAAATTTTGGGCATTATAGAACTTTTGTTCAAAAAAATATAGATTGGGTACAAAACCACAGCCTTCTTGTCATTGAAGCAAAGAAGCCCGGAAGTATGCCAGAAGTATTAGGTCAGCCTGTATATTACACAATCTGGACAAAAGCAGTAGCATATTTAGTAATAGATGGGAGATATATCAAAGGTTACTTTTATAACGGTATTACTGCTGATACACAAATTATTGACTGCGAAATAAGCGATTTGTTAAATCATACTGAGATTTGGAATTTTTCCTATCAAAATATTTTATCTATAAAAGAAAAAGGTACTGCCATAACTGAAACAGATGATGTAAGAATTATAAAAGAGGCTATTGCAGAAATAGATGGCGAGTATGAAATATTAACTTCGGATGATGATATAGACTTGCCAGAAGAAACTCTCGCCTATATGCAGTATGCCTTAGGACGAAACGCAACAGGACTTGGGAAATTACAATTAGTTAGCAGATTTCTAAATACTACAGATATGTATTTGCAATGTAAAATGCGATACGATATTCCACAATATATGTTTGACATTCCAAGAGAAATCTGCAATGCGTTTCTCTATATTGATAATTCAGTTATGCCTTTAATTAAGGGTGAGGTAGCTAAATTCTACTGGAATGATTTTGAAAAATATGTTTTTTCAAGTGAATATATTGACGCATTTGCCATCTATGAAGGAGAATTATTAAAAGCGTTTGAAATAGGATATCATGTATTGAATTGCCAAGTATCTTCCAGACTATCAAATTTTGAAACTGTAAAGAAATGTATAAATGCTGACATAGTGAATATTTGGATTGAAGATTCAGAGCATAGAAATATAATTCTTCCTTCTGGTCAGCCGGATTCGATGTGGGAAAGTAAACCTTTTATAACTTCAATGATGGATTTCTGGATAGAAGGCTTAGAAAAAATGAAAGTAATCGAAGAGTATTATGATTTTGAATTTCACTTGCATTATGTAGAAGGTACAGATACCCTAAACAAATTATATGATGCCATTGATTATGTATATGATGGTATTGTAATGAATCAAAATTGTGAAATTAACATACCCGGTGGTTTTTCCGACGAAGATTTAGAATTAACTGAACCTGTGATATTCCAAGAAGATGTTGAAATTCCACTAGATGACCAAATTATACAAGGTATTGTTTTCCGCCCATATAAAAGTGCTTTTTTACCGGGAACCATCCATGTGGCTGGTACATCAAATGAAGATATTGTTAAAATCAAGGCTTGTTGCTTATATAAAAAAATATGATAACGAGAATAGTAGAAAAGAATAATTGAGAGTAATCAAATAGAGCGCATATCACACACAGGTATGCGCCCTTTGTTTTATCACCCAGCCGGAATATACGCCTCGCACTGCGCCAGTGCTTTCCCATGGAGCTTATGAAGATATCTCAGGTCATAGTCCATCTCCACGGCCACCTTTTCCCAAGAGAAAAAACACAGATACCGAAGCTCCAACAGCGTCTGGTATTCTGGATTCTCAATAGATTTGATCACGCCGACAATCTCCCGCTTCAAATCCACCAGCGCATCTATATCCGCATTGATCTCATTTTCCAGACCAATGATCTTCACGATAATGCCCTCCATGGGCTGGATATTCCTGCTGCCGCTGGGCGGCGTATTGGATATGGTGGCCGTCGCCTTTGTCGCCAATGCCCGCAGGCTCCCGACCTGCTCCAACTTACTGTTGATGCGCTGGTCTATCCGGTATGCCTGACTTAAATATTCTTTTGCCGTCATAAGAAACCTCCTTCCGAAATGGCGGCCTCCACCTCCTCCACGGAAGTCACTTTCAAAGCCACGCCGCCAGCATTTTCTATTTTTCTAAGGGTCACTTCCTGTAACCGGGTCAGCTTCCCCGAAGGCTGCTTCACCTCAAATCCGTAAAACCTGCCGTCTATGCAGGCCACGATATCCGGGATGCCCGCCGTCCCATACATCCCGCCGTGGGTTTTCCATGCAAAACAGCGGGGCCGTGCTTTCAGATACCGCATGATCGCGGCCACTATATCTTTTTCCAGCATAATATCAGCCAGAGCCATAAACCAGAAAACCGGAATAACCGGGTAAAATCTACTCTTTCTATATTTCTCTTAAATATATTTCTTTTATTATCCTTGGTTATAATGCGAAAAGATAAGAAAAACCCGGTTTTTCCGGTTCCGCCGGTCACAAAATGGCTCAATCTGCCCCTACACCTCCTTCACAGAACGTGATCCCGCGCCATATCCGGCGCTTTGATATCTTGTCCCGGCCCCGCGAGATATCCGGGAAACCGGCTTCCATCTCCCGGTTGAAGTTGGTCTGGGAGACCGGCTTCATCCCGGCATTGCCGCAATACTCCTTATAACGCAGAAACAGGTCATCCCGCACCTCCGCCCCATTTTCCTCACAGATACAGAACATTTTAGCGAAGGACAAAACGCTGTTTGATTCAATCCGGTATCGTTCCAGCTCCGCCATAGTCTTTTCTGTCTCGTCAAACTCATAGCCCGACGCGATCAGCCGCTTTAGCCCCAAGAGCGCCCACATGAGTATCCCATCCCGCTCCGCCGCCAGCTTCTCCGTCAGGTTCGGGTCACGTTTCCCCTTCGGCACCGATTTCTCAAACCGTATGATGATAAGCCTCCGGTAAAAGCCCTCCGACTTATCCCCATAGTTGCGGGGAATCTCATTGCAGGAAAACAGGAACCGCGCATAAGGCCGGAAGGAAAAAGGGTCTTTGTTCTTCCGCTCTGCAGTAATGAAATCCTCGCCGGTAAGGGCCTTGAACATGCCGTTATCGTCTATGCTCTTGGATGGCAGGTCAGCGAAGATATTTGCCAGCTTCCCGAACAGCTCCGCCTTATTGAATCGGTCGGCAAGGTTCTGCCATGGGATGTTCGACACATTCTCGCTGCCGAGTAAAATCTCCTGCACCACATTGAGCAGGGTGGATTTGCCTGCGTTGGGCGCGCCCACAAAGACAAAAGATTTCTGCGCCTTGTTCACGGGAAGTAAAAGATACCCGAATATCTCCTGCACCAGAGCGATCTCCTCCTCCCCTAACATGCTCTGCAGGTATGCCACAAACTGCGGACAGTCCGCATCCGGCACATAGGACGCCTTGATCTGCACCGTGGAGAGGTATTCCGGCGTATGGGGCTTGAAGCTGTCGTCAAGCACATTGAACAGGCCATTCTGCAGGTTCAGGATAAAAGGATTGCTGTTGATCTCGGACACGGGCTTCCGTATGAGCATCTTCCACTGCCCCACGGTATCATTGATCGCCTGCATGGATACCGTCCGGGGGATCATCAGCTCCCGCACCCTGGCCGCCGCTGCCATATCCTCAGCTTCCCGGTATACGCCGTCCTGATAGAAGAAAAAGCTGCTGGTCGCATAAAAAGCGTCCATGTTTGCGGAAAGGTGGTCGGCTAAAAGGCCGGAGATAAACCGCAGGCCGCCGCGCTCAGTCACTTCGTACCAATCCGGCAGGCCGCATTCCTCCGCCCCCTGCCGGTTCTCTTTATTTGCCATATACGTTTTATAAAGCTCCTTGTGGTAGGCGGCCAGCGCCTTGGCATCCGTTGTTTTGAGCCGGAAATGCTCCCTAAGTTCATACTCAATGAATGTCCCCGCATCCAGCGGCTCGATATTATACAGAGATTCCTTGATAAACTGCTTTGCGGCCCGCATGGCCTCCACCGGGGCAGAAAAGACCTCTGCGCCTGATAACGCCTCCCGCAGTTCTTCCAGCGCCATGGGCTGATAGCAAAAGGCCGCCGGGGCCTTACAGGTACATGTCCCGTCCGCCATGCGCGGGCAGGCAAAGCCCTTCTCCGCTATGGCCTTACAGGTGATAGGCTTGGTGCCGCTGTTTAAGAAATGCTGAATCTTCTCCTGCGTCTCCGCCGCCCTGTACTTTGGATATAAAGCCGACATTTCATGGATGGCCCGCTCGCCGCCCTCAAATACGGCGAGGTTCGTGATCATGCTGTACCAGTCATGTTCGGAAAGGGTCGCCGCATCCTCCCGGCAATGTGCCAGAAAGGCACAGCGCTTCAACACCAGCGAAAGCCCCTGCCTCGTGCCTTTCAGGTTTGCCACCGCAGGCGCGGCAGGCTCATTTTCCACCTTAGGGAGATGGGCCGCAAGCTCCTCCTGCGTATACCGAAGCTCCGGACGGAAATGGATACACTCCACCATGACCGGCTCCTCCTTGCAATGGTAAAAGCCCGGCAGGCGCAGGACACGGCTCTCATTGACGCAGGTCTTATCCCCGCTAAAATGGGACGCAAGCCCTTTCTGTATCCGGCGGAATGCTGCCACGTCGCCGTCCTTTATGAGCCAGTAGGTGTGCAGGGACTTCCGCGTCTTTACAATGAGCGACGGCTCTAAGGGAAACGCTTCGATCTGTTTAAGCTGCTCCTCCAAGGGAAGCTCGTCGCATTCCATGAACTGTGCATTGATCCGGGAAATCTCGTTGTCCTCATGGCCGCCGAAGTTCACCACAAAATAAATCCCCCTGTTCTTCTCATTGTGCTTTCTCAAAGTATCCATAAGCCCGGATATCCCGGAGAGCGTCGTTTCCAGCTTGGCCCCCTTAAAGGTGCCGGTTTTCTTATCGTCAAATACCCGCAGGCAGATACGATCCGACGGCCCAAAGAAGGGCCGCAGAAATTCTTCCAGCGGGACGTTCAATGCTTTCTTCATTTTCCCACCTCCACGCATCGGTCAGTAAAATACCGGATCGGGATGCCCCGCTCCCCTGCCTTTTCGATCTCCACCGCCATGCCCTTTGATACGGTATCCCCGAACACCCACATTTCCCGGCACATGCTTTGAAGCACCAGCCCGAAAGAGATACCAAGCGCCCTCTGGGCCGGATCAGCCTCCTCCAAAAACTGCGGGAATAACAGGTGCGGCGCTATGGGGATACAGTCCTCCGATACCGCAAAGCGGCTGTATTCCCGCGCCCGTTTTGCATTCCCCTCCATATCCCCGGCAAAGGGCGAACAGATAAACACCAATGGCCTGTGCGCCGCTTTCTTTTCCTCCTTCTCCACATGGGAAAGGGCCACATATGCAGTGGGGTCGTGATAGCCCTCTGCGTTATATTGATCTATGCTCATGCTTCCACCTCCAAATCTGCCAGCTCCCCGTAATTCCTGCCAGCGGCGGCCTCTGCCACCAGCGGCACGTCAAACTCCAGGAAAGGCTGCTTTTCCATAAGCCCCTTAATGAGCCGCCCGGCCTCTGCTGCCTTATCCTCCGGCAGATAGAATACAAGGCTGTCATGGACGGTAAGGACGGGGAGAATCCACGGATACTCCGGCAATTCTGCAATGATCCGGCCCATGGCCAGCTTGATGATATCGGCGGCGGTTCCCTGTATGGGCGTGTTCATGGCGCACCGCTCCGCAAAGCTCTTTTTCCCCCAATCCTCGGATGTGATACCCGGCAGGTAACGCCTGCGGCCCAGCCATGTTTCGGAATACCGCCGTGCTGCTGCCTGCCGCTTTACCTGCTCCTGCCAGATAGAAAGCCCGGCATAACCGGATTTTAAGTTTGCAATGATCTGTTCACATTCTTTCAGCGAAGTGTTTAATCCCGCCTTGAATTTCAAAGTTTTCTGCAGGCCCTTGGGGAATAAGCCATAAAAACAGCCGAAGTTACAGTTTTTCGCAATGGAGCGCCGCTCCTTATAATCCGCCGCCTCCTTATCCTCTGCCTGCTCTGCCGGTATATGGTAAATGACCGAGGTCGTCTGTGCGTGGATATCGCCGCCGTTTTTGTAGGTTTCCAGCATTTTTTCATCCCGGCAGTAAAAAGCCCCGACGCGAAGCTCCACCTGCGAATAATCAAGCTCCATGACCACATACCCGGCAGGTGCAATCAGCAGGTTTCGTATGCCGATAGGGTCACTGCCCTTGCGGGGCATATTTTGAAGGTTCGGGTTGCGGGCAGCAAACCGGCCCGTTTCCGTCCCTAAGGGCATCAGGTCAGGGTGGATGCGGCCTGTCGCGTTATTTACATGGCGCAGATACCCGTCCAGATATGTCCCCTTGATCTTGCCTAAACGCCGGTATTCCTGCACCAGCTCAAAGAGCCCTGTAAGTTCCGGACGGTTCTCCCGGCACCAATCCGCTAACAGGATCATTGTCTCATCATCCGCCGCCTCCTGATACTTGGCGGTCGTCTTTAGCACCGGCAGGCCGAGGTCATTAAAAAGATAGCTTTTGAATGCGGAGGTGGAGGCGTTGGCCCCGATCTCCACGTCGCCGATCAGGAAGGCGATCTCCTCCCGGATTTTTGCAAGGCGCTCCTTGGCCTGCACCTGTTTTGCCTCCATGGCCGCCTGATCCATCAGAATGCCGTTATAGTGCATGATGCCACAGTAAACGGCGGTAGGGCTCTCCACCTGCTCCACAAGGAACCGGTGCCTCGGCAGATACCGGTCAAACCAATCGTTGAACAGGTGATACAGCCGCAGGGCAAAATCACTGTCGGCGCAGGCATACTGCACCGTTTCCGCATCCTGCGGGGAAAGTTCGTCGAAAAACCTTCCATCTGTCACTGCCTGAAAGTCCGGCAGCTCCACGCCGAAAAGCTGCGGCGCGAGAGTTTTCAGGCCGCTGTCTGAAAGGTTCCTGAAAGCGGTACTGCTCTTTAGGGTAAGCTGGGCCGCCGCAATGGTATCATAGGCCGGGGCCTGCACCACCATGCCGAGGGCATATAAGAACATGGCTTCAAAAGAAAGGTTGTGGGCCACCTTTATCACCGTGGCATTCTCAAAGAGCGCCCCCTGCAGGTATCCCATGACCTCCTCCGGCCTTTCGGTATTCCTGCCCTTCTTATGCCGCAGGGGGACATAGATGCCGCTGCCCTCTGCTACGGAAAAGCTCACGCCGGTAATGGTTGCCTTATGGGCATCCAGCGCCGCCTTTTCCTCGGCCCGGTATGCCTCCATGGGCGAGGTCTCAAAGTCGAAGGCCACAACGGCGGCCCCGGCCAGATAGTCCTTTATCTTTCCATGGTCTGTCACACATGAATAATCCATCATTCCTCCAATCTGCCCGGAATCCGGGAAAGGCCGGGCGGCCCCTCCCAGCACCGGACACTTCCTTTACTGTAAAGGCGGGATAACTTCTCCCGTCTCAGGGTCAGCCATGGCCTCCGCCTCTGCCTGTTCCTGCTCCTCCATATCAAAGCCCACCCGGCGGCTGTATCCCTTCACCTGCTCAGAGAGCTTGGAGATCAGAATCTGCTCCTCGCTGGTCAGCGGGCGGTCAACGGAAAACTGCGCCTGAGAGTAGGCAATGCCGCTGTTGTTGGTAGCCTTCTTCAAAGAAAACCGTGTCACCACAGAATTGCTCTTTTTCCCTTTGGAGAGCAGGCGCTTGATATAGCGGGAGAACTCCCGCATGGAGCCTGTGGGCAGGGATAAGATCAGCGGGAACAACTCACCCTCCCGAAGCAGGAATACCCTGCGGCGGGTCTTGCAGGCTTTGCTGTTGTTCTCGCCGGAGCCGAACTGGTTCAGCGGGCAGTTCGCGCAGACGCCGCCCGGCTCCCCTTCCCCGGTCACGCCGTCAAAGCTGCCGCAGTCCGGCGGGTTGCTTCCTCCGGTATATTTCTCTTTGTAATACTGCAGTACCGGGTGGTGGTACAAAATGACTGCCGAAAACTCCTTCACGGTCTCCGGCTCGTCGGCTTCGTCGCCGGGAAGCTCGAACATGGTGGCCCCGCCAGCCGGTATCTTCACCCGGTCAAAGCCGCCCTCCAAGCCTTCCAGCTCCTCCGCCATGGTCTCGTTCATGTTAAACTCGGCAAGGGCCAGAAAGCCGCCTTTTGTTGTCATTTCTTCTTTATTGCTCATAAGATTTCCCTCCTTAAAAGTTTACTTTGATGATTTCCGAAGGCTTACGGTGGTCTTTTCAAAGACATTCACCAGCCCGTCAAGCCATGCGGGCAGCGTATCGCCGTTTTCCGCCGTCTGCTCGTTTACGAAAGCAGAAAGGCTGTTGGCATTCACGGTCTCATAGACCATATCCCCGTACCCTTCCCCGCGCAGGGCCGCGAACAGTTCCTCCTTGCGGCCTGCCACCGCAGAGGCGCGGGTCTTGGTCGTCAGGCAGAACATCATCCCGGCGCGGGTAAAGTTCTGCGTCTCTGTTTCCGCCATCAGTTCCGACAGGCGGTAGTCCGCCTCGTCGATCTCGGCATTCAATTCCTTCACGCGCTGCTCGGCCTCGGCCTTCTCGTCACGGAGCGCCCTGAGCCGGTCAGCAAGTGCAAACAACTGTTCAGACATTTTTCTCTCCTCTTTTCTGCGCTGCTTTCTGCGCATAAACGAGTTTGTGGCAAGCAGCGCGCAGACACAAATCCCGCGATTGAAAATCTCGATTTTCAATCTTTCCTCCTATGGCGCAAACGGGTTCTTCCCGCTGCGGTAATCGTCTACTAAAGTTCTGGCAAGGTCGGCCTTATTCTTAAGGGCAAGCAAGACCTTTTCATCCACAGTTCCCCGCGCCACCAGATACAGATAGGTGCAGGGCATCCGCTGGCCCACCCGGTGAATCCTCGCCTTGGCCTGCTCAAAGTTCGACATGGAATAGTCCAGCGAATAAAAGACCATGGTGGAGGCCGCCGTTAAGGTGATCCCCATTCCCGCCGTTGCGATCTGGCCCACAAAGGCCATGACCTGCGGGTCATTCTGAAAGGCGGATACCTGCCCGCTCCGGTCTTTCACCTCCCCGGTGATATAGGAATACCGAAGATTTCTCTTTTCCAGCAGTTTACAGATTGCTTTGATCTCCGGGATGAAGCGGGCAATGATGACCAGCTTCTTTCCCTCTGCTGCCGCCCCGTCCAGAATATCCTCCAAGGCCGAGAGCTTTGCCGCGCTCACCTGCTCCACGGCGGCGGTCTCGTCATTACCGATAAATCCGCCCGTAAGCTGGGACAGCCTAAGGAGCCGGGTTAGAATGTTCGGGGCCGTTACCTCGCCGCCAGACAGCTCGGCATAGCTCTCTTTTACAAGGCCCTTATATATCCGCAGGGCCGCAGGCTCCAATTCCACCTGCCGGATCACGTCGGTAGTTTCCGGCAGATCAAGGCATTCCGCTTTCGTTGCCCGGTAGGAAATGCTGTGTAGCTTTTCCGTAAGCTCCGCCTCCATGGATTTCTTCAAGACCGGCGTATGGTTCCCATAGCCCACCATATCGAAATACCGGCTCCGGAAAGCGTAAAAGCTCTGGCCGAAAATGGCAGGGCTGGCAAACTTAAACTGTGAAAATACATCAACCGCCTTGTTGGTAATGACCGTACCGGTAAGCAAAAGCCGATACTGCGCCGCCCGGCCCAGCCGGTGCATGGCCTTACTGGCGGCGGTATTGTGGGTCTTTATCTTGTGTCCCTCGTCCGCAATGATGAGGTCAGGCCGCCATGCAGATAAATCCTTTTCCATCCGCCATGCGCTCTCATAATTCACCACGACCACCTGCAGGGCGGCCCCATTCATATGCCGCAGGGTATCCAACTTCTTTGCACCCGTGCCGGAAAGCACAGCCAGCGCATAGGAAAAATCTGCGAACTTTTGAAACTCCTCCTCCCATACGCCAAGGATGGAAAGCGGGGCCACCACCAGCACCCGGCGGATACATCCTGCCTCAGCAAGCGCACCGGTAATGGCGATCGAAGTAAGGCTCTTGCCTGTCCCCATTTCCATAAGGAGCGCACAGCCGCCGCTCTCCCTCCTGCTGCCGAGAATGAGGCCGAACAGACCGCAGGCAAAGTTGAACGCCTCGATCTGGTGCTGGTAAGGCGTGGCTTTGATCGGCACAGGCAGTACCGGTTTTACTTCCTCATGCGCTCCCATGGCCGCCCACCTCCGCAATCTCCTTCACCGAAAGTTCCTCCACGCTGCCTCCGGGGACAATGATCGTAACCCGGCGCATCTCACCGAACAGATGCCTGAGCAGGCGCTCACGCAAAGGTACAGTCCTGCACCAGACAATCCCGCCGGAACCCGGCTCTTTGGTATAGCTGATCTTCAAGCTGTGTTTCATCTGCCTTTCACCTCTTTCCGAGGGCGCATATTTTTACTGCCCTCACTGTTAGGCCACGGGAAAGGCAAAATGTAACGGTCTGTTTTACAAATTTTTTCTAAGTTTTTCATAAATGCGGTTCAGGCGGCGGATAATCGCCACATGGCTCACATTTTCCTCTGCAGCAATATCCGTGATCTTCCGTTCTTCAAAATAGACTTTCTCCACCAGCTCCCGCTGGTCGGGGGATAATACCTCCATAGCGGAAAACAGCCGCGCCATATCCTCCCGGCGCTCCGTCTCCCCTTCCGTATCCTCCGCTGAAACAAACAGCTCCCCTTCATAGTCCATGCCGTCAAGGGAAACATGGCGGCGGGTCTCCTTATGGTCGTTGTTGTACTGCTGGCGATCTAAATCCAGCAGCATCCCTCCGAGGGACTCGTCCACCTCCACCTCGGAAATTTCCCCTGTCACAAATTCATAGGTGATCTTCATTCAGACCTCCCGCCGGAACCCGGCAGGACGCAGAATGTATTGATTTTTCCAGACATAAAGCGTTCCTTTCTTTACGCCTTCGTAAAGCCAGAAACGCTATATTTTTTGATATGAAATTACCTAAGAAACGTAAAAAAGGCCGGAGTAAGCTAAGGTATTGGTCTCTAGCTTTACTCCGGCCCTTCGCAGCTCGTCACTTGGCCGCTCGCACAATCGAGTAAACATTATTTCGTTTTCAATGAGGTCTGTATCAGCCATTCCAGCCTGACTGTCCTACCGCAGTGGGGACATCTGATACGGACTACTGTCCTCCCCTCCGCGATGGCGATTAAATCGCAGATCCTCTTCCGGCACAGCGGACACCTTATTTTGCACATCTCTCAATCCCTCCCACAGCCACTTCTGGATTTCTAACCGCGATCAACGGGACGGTTCCGTGCAAGATGTCCTTACAGTGATAATTTCCATAAATTACCATGTATACTGTAAGTATGCCCACAGAACGCATTCCTAATCACGGCCTATACAAAAAATGGCAGGGCTACCCCTGCCGCCTGTTCTTCTTATGTACCTTCTTCGGGCCAAAGCCCACCCTGACCACCTCCCCACAGCGCCTGCACTTCATCTCAAGCACCGTCTCGCCCGGCGGCATTTCCTCAATGTCAAGGATGTGCCGCCCGCATTTAGGGTTCGGGCATCTGATCCTTTCCACTGACAACCGCCTCCCCGTACTGATTATGTAACAAGGGAACCAAACATGAAGTGTTCCTGCTTGGTTCCCTTTTATCGGTTGTGTATTATTTTTCCCCCGGCTCCTCAATTTCCCTGATCTGCAAAAATGCCGGGAATACCAAGCCTGCCGTCCGCTACGGCTTATTGAGGCCATGCGTCCTATAACATTCTATATAAACAGCATATTTAACAATTTAAGATGTCATAATATTGGCTTCATACCGCTCAATGAATCTGCCTGCATTCCGCTCCTTTGATAAAATGCTTTTTTCCAGTAATTCATCCTTCATCTCTTTTTCTTCCAACTGATCTTTCAGATACTCCTTCTCCGCCAGCCTCTCCTCAAACTGCTCTCTTAAAAGTTTTCTCTTTTCGTAATGCTCCTGCGGTGAAGGTGTTTTTCTCTGACCTTTTTTCTCCGATATTTTATCCTGAACACTGCCACTGGATGATAAATTGCTGTTGGTAACATACATACTAGGGCTACCACCGCAATTCCCGTTTTCATCATAAATCCACTGCTCATTTACAACTCTCGCTCCTAAAGCTTTCCATGATGCAGTCATATTCTGATGACTAATCGGTAAATGCTCCAAACTCTTTTCCAGCCCTTCAGCTTCTTTGGGATCTTTGATACATTTCTCCAAATATGCCGGTGATATCGTTACCTTATAATTAGGAGCCGTCAAGCAAGGGTACTTATCCTTTAAGTAAGCTTCATACGCTGATACACTGGCGTATTTGTCCTCTGCTTTTTTCTCCGCCTTTTTAGTGTCTGCTTTCTCCATCACATTGCTGTTTCCAAACTGATAATTATTTAATCCTACCTGCATCATACTTTCTCCTCTCCCAGCTAAAACAATCGTTTCGATTTGTTACATGGTACGCTTTGGATATTTAACCTCTGTTGACGTAAACGTATCATCCACTGAAACATGGATGTGTCCGCTGCTGTCTATTGCATATTCATTGCCATAAATGGAAAATGTGTCCCCCTCTTTATAACCGCTCCCTATCCAATTTATGCTATTCCACCGTGCAATGTTATTATCCACATTTATCACGGCACCGGATTCCCGCAGGATATAGGTATGCTTCCCTGCGCCCGCATCTATGGAAAAGAAACCCGGCGTGATTCCGACTTTCTCACAAGTCGCTAAAACTTCCTTCCTGCTATGTAATACGTCCCACAGACTCTCTCCCTGTGCCAATGCCGCTAAAATACCACTCGCTTTTCTCATTTCCGACTTATAATTTGTACCATTATTCTCTGCTAACATTGATTCCGATCGTGCATACCCAATCATTCCGTTATTAACCGCCCATGCGTATCGACTACCGTTTGACGTAGTCCATGCGTAATAGCTTTTATTCTTCAGAACCAGACAATTGTTTTCAGCGTGAATACCGGGCAAGGAGTTCGCGTTGATCTTCGGCACTGCATAATTTGGCACTACCTGGCTGCTTCCGTTATAATCAAAACGCATAACGCCATAATCCTTAAACTCAGGATTATATCCACACTCCACATGCGTCCCAAAGTTGATTGCATCCAGAATAGCGCTTGGATCATTATAGTTTGCGAAATAATAGGATAGCTCTCCCTTAGATACATTTGCACTTTTATCAACCAACGCCGCTATTCGTTCTCTTGAAAACTTCCTCGCTTCACTGGAAATAGTGAAGCTGTCCCTGCTTCTGCCGCTTCCTGTTCCCGACAAAAGTTGGAGCGCCGCCCGCTGTCTTGCTATTTTATTTGTTTTTTTAGAATGCAGCAATGGCTGTCGCACCCCGTTTGCACCTGTAAAAGCTGTGTTTATCATCCCATCCTCCTTCTGAAAAGTATTCTTACTTTCTTTATCGCCGTTTGACAGAATTTTTTCATAGATTCGGCGCGAACTGCTCCGTTTTGGGCGCGAAGTTTCCCATGTGCTATTAACCGTCCGCCCCTGCCTTTCCATTCATCATAACGGTAAGGCTGAATTTCTTCCTGCCGCCTGTATTAGAAACCGCTATGTCAATATCACCCATATATTTCTTCGCGCATCTTTGTATGTTGGATATGCCAATCCCATGCAGCTTTCCGTTTTCCTTGCTGCTGACCGGCAGCCCGCTTTCTTTTTCCATAACAATGTCTCCTGCGAAATCATTCTCAACCTCTATAAAGAACAGGCTGCCTTTTACATAGGAACGTAAGCTGATCTGTTTTTCACTCTCTACCATGCCGCACGCTTCTATGGCGTTTTCCAACGCATTATTCAAAATGACCGCGATATCATAAACATCAATCGGTAGCTTATGCGGATAGACAAAATCAACCTGAAACCGTATCTGTTTCTTCTCTGCTTCCTGACTTTTCTGGTGGATGATAATGTCCGTGATCGGATTTCCCGTCTGATAAATAAAGTCTATTCTGCTGACCGTTTCCTCCATTTTCCCGACATAGCTTTCCAGTTCTTCCTTCACGGAGCCTACCGCTCCTTTGACAAGCAGAGAAATATTGGCTAAATGGCTTCTCATATCATGCCGGAATCCCCGCATATCGGTATAGATATCCTGTATCTCTGCGATCTCCTTCTGCATCTGCCGGACTTGGTTTTCCAACAGGGCACGTTTCCCTGTCTCTTCATGGTACTGTATCTGTTTCTGAAACAATACGATACTGGCAATGATGTCAGAAAGCATTAAGGCACCGACAACAGGCAGCCAAAAACGGATTGGCGGAACAGCCTTATAAATAACGATCCCCAACCCATTGTTCAGCGAAGTGATAATCAGTCTTATGATGACCGAGATACACAACGCAGCAATGCAGGGCAAGATCAGAAAAACATTCTCATGTGTCTGTAACGGATAATCCTTTTTTATATACTTCCTTCTTATGAAAAACAGATATCCGGACAATAACAAGATATAGAACACTACGCATAAGACCGTCATTACGGCATTGTAGATCGTTATCACATTCTCAGTTCTTTCTACCGTATTTAAGATATTCTCTGCGAGCAGATGATCTAAGATCTGATTCCCCCATCCGCTTACCACAATATCAAACGTAATGAACATATATTTCACCGTCTCTGTCCCCGCCACGAAACTAAAGGTAACAAATAATTGTTTTTGCATCTCTTTTTGGAAGAAAAATGACTGCATAAACAGCAGAATACAGATATTTAAGATGATCCCTGCAGCTTTACCCACCGGAAATCTGTCGGCTCCTATGATAAATACCAGTATCTGGATCAGAAAATAAACGCCAGCCCAGATCACTGGCATTCCCCTTTTCTCATACTTTTCTTTCAAAAAACTCCATGTATAGATGACACTCAATACACTATCGGCTAAATACATAGCAACCGGAGACAACAGATCAAACATTGACAATCCCTCCATTTTTGATATACCGCATATAGGCTTTGATAAAATCAGAATATTTCGTCCTTGCTAGTAGCAGGTTATCCCCGTTCGTGACCTGTATGTTATCTGCACTGTAAGCAGATATCTTCTCCATGTTTACAAGATAACATCTGTGACAGCGGTAAAAGGTACTGCCCAGCCTGTTTTCCAGTTCTTCCATCTTCCCGTAGACTTCCAGCGTTTTGTCCGTTGTATGGATAATGACTTTTTTATTGCGGCTCTCGATATAGTAAATTTCCTTTAGCAGTAATCGCTGCTGCGCGCCAAGGCTTTTCACCATGATGTACCTCTTTTCCTGTTCGCAAAAAACAGATGCCTCTTTCCATGCACGTGCAAAAACCTCTGCAAATTTCTTCTCGTCTAAAGGTTTCAGTAGATAGTGGAAAGCATTGACATCAAAGGCTTCTCCCATGTATTCCCGATACCCTGTCACAAAGATAATAATGCTCCTTTTCCTGCCGGTTTCTTCCCGTTCCCGGATATGCCTTGCCAGCTCCATGCCAGACACCGTATCCATCTCAATATCAAGAAAATAAATGTCAAAGTCCACTCCGGCATGGAGCAGTTTTTCCCCCGACTGATACTCCATGATATCCGCATCAGATACCTGCTTTTGTATCAGACGGATCAGTTCTTCCCGTATTGGTCGGTCATCATCACAAACTGCTATCCTCATAAATCTTTTTTCCTTTCTAAAGCTGAGACATGAAAAATACATACCCATGATCATTTATTATATCGGCGCTGGCGTATTACCAACTGATTGCAAGGTGCCAATTGTTGCATTTTAGGTGTGAAATATACTTCCCACAGAGGAGCGACTGTCTCACAAAGTGGCACATAGCCGATACGAAAACCACCGTATAAGCATATTAACTCTGCTTCCTCCACTTTCCAACTTATTATTTTCTGAACCAATTATAAATATCTGTGATATTTGAAATGTAAAGAAATGAATTATGAAATCTTAAGACATGAGAAAAAGGACTGCCGAAACAGCCCTTTCCCCTCTTTTTCAATATTCCATTCAATTTTTACTGCTTTACTCATATACTATCACGAAAACTGCTTATACAATCACGGAAACCCTTATATTATCACGAAAACTCACAGGCAGTTTCCGTGTTCGTATAAGGGTTTTGCCTGATAGTATCGACTTTTGCCTGATAGTACAGCAGTTTCCGTGCGAGTATCCGAGTTTCCGTGATAATATCCGAGTTTTGCCTACGAGTACAAACTATCAGGCAAAACAATCCCAGAACAACCGTTCGTACTCTTACCAATGTAAAAATACCCTCAAAAGCACACGGAAATAATGTAAATTTCTAACCTATGTAGTGCCGAAAGTGGCGGATTTACGGGCTTTCTAGGCTTTCCGTGTCCGTATCTGCCGGAAACTAAGACACCTCTACACGCAAGCCCTATCTCTCCCAGTTTTCATACAAAAATAATCCTTTTGAGCTTGCTTTCACACTAAAAATATGTAAGCTGTGTCACACAGAATTAAAAGATAATTTTAAGGAGGACACAGCTATGTTACAGATATCCGAAATCGTAAAGAAAACCGAGGAAATGTTTGACCTGTTCAACGAGCATTTTTATAATATGGAACTTACCCGCCCGGCCATCACCGTATCCCCGGACGGCGGGCGCGGCGCATACGGCTGGTGCAGTATCCACGAAATCTGGAATGCCGACGAGGAGAAATACCGGGAGATCAATCTCTGCGCCGAGTATCTTGACCGCCCCATGACGGAGCTGGCCGCTACTCTCTTACATGAAATGGCCCACCTCTATGATCTGGAACATGACATTCAGGACGTAAGCAACAACGGCTATTACCACAACATGAAATTCAAGGCAACCGCCGAGGCCCATGGACTACATATAGAGAAACATGCAAAATACGGCTGGACGGTTACGACGCTGGCCCCGGAGGCAGAGGCTTGGATCAAGGCTACCTTGGGCGAGGCCGGTATCCATGCCAGCCGCCTGCAGATAGAGGGAGGCTCCAAGGGCGGAAGCACAAAATCCATCAACCGCAGTATCAAATATGTCTGCCCCTGCTGCGGCACCATTATCCGGGCAACCCGCGAGGTAAATGTGATCTGCGGGGACTGCGGAGAGCCTTTCGAGAGGGCATAACATACCATGCGCCTGTCGGGCGCATTTACCATCAGCCAGCCAATCTCCAACGGCTGGCCTTTTTCGTTGCTTTTATGCGGATAAAAAAGAGAAATTTCTTTGAAAAAAGGCTTGCTTTCACCACCAAAATGTATAAGCTGTCACTCACAAGGCAAGCAGCCAGTACAAAATATCAAAATACGAAAGGTGGAAAACATTATGAAGACAGGAAAAATCACAGCAAAATTGAGGGACGCGGTTCCGGTATGCCTTATGGTAGAGAGCAAGGAATTAAAACGGTACAAGAACATTGACCTGCCGGATACGCTCAAAGAGGCGGAAATGCTGGACTTCCATTTCAACGTACCTGCAGACGGCAAAATCACTTTTGAAATCAGCTACGCACCGGGCGTACTGCCGGAGGTATTCCCTGAGGCAAGGGCAAAAATGACGAGGGCCAAGAAAACAGCAGCCAAAGAGGCAGCGAAAGCCGCCGCAGAGCAGGAACCCACGCCGGAGGAAAATGCCCCAGCGGCCATGCCAGAAGCCCCGGCGGCTGAACCGGAAAAAGCAGAGGATACCGCCACCGAGAGTGAAACGGCAGAGGAATCCACAGCAGAGGCTAACGAGCCCGCCGGGGAAACAGCACCCGCCGAGGAATCCGGCACAATGGAAATCCTCTATAATGTAACCGGCCCGCGCAGGAAAGAACTGGCGGCGGCAGTAGGCAGCTTCATAGGCGCAGAACCTAAATACATGAAAGCTCCGACTTATGCCTTCGTAGTAGAGGACTATACCATTGGCAGAGACGGAACCCTCACAGGCAGGGAGAACAAAGCATTGGTGGAAGCACTCGCGGCACAGGGCTTCACCGCAGCATAATACAGCCACAGCGGCCCCGCCCCGGCGGGGCTTTTTGCTGCCCGGATATTCCAAAAATAAAGATATCTTTTAAGCATTTTGAGCTTGCTTTTTGACCGGTGGTGCGTAAGCTGTCACTCACAGCAAACAAAACATATCTTTAAGGAGGCACACACCATGGCAGACTATTCTATCGAAATACAGCGTAACAATGTAACCCTTGCACAGTTTCTCCGGTATGTACGGAAACAATGCGAAAGGAAAGGCATCTCAATGGATATTGACCGCGAGGAATTTGAAAACCCGTACCGCCCCGAAAGCTACAGCTACACGGTAGTAAACGGAGAAAAGAAATGCCATTCCGCCGAATACATCACTACCAAACATCTTCGCCGGAAGCTGGAAAGCTACGAGACCTCGGAAGGCTTCACCAGATATTACTACACCGACGAGCTGGAAGAATATGAGGAGACCAAACTGCACCGCTATGACTGGACTATGGACGGAACCGACACGCCCTGCGAGGCGGAGACGATCAGGAGCTTTGCATACGACTATCAAATCTACATCCTTAATTGGGACGGCTCCATGTATAACGAGATATGCGAATTTACCTTTGACGACGAGAAAACCGGCCACGGCTACTACTTTCAGGCAAACCGGGAGGCAAAGAAATAAGACCAAAGCGCCAGCCTCAGGAAGGAAACGGCTGGCGCAAAATTGTCCCTGATCCACCCTTTTCCCCTTGTCACCACTGCAATACAGGTATAACATCCAACGCCACAAGGAGGGATTTACCATGAAAAAAACAATATTAGATCAGTTAATGGGGCTGAGGATGAACAGTGTTATGAATGAGATCACAAACAGCGACATGGAGTATCAGGAGATTATCCGCAAATCTGACATATATTCCAATAAGCTGGAAGCCCTGCAACTACCAAAAGAAACCCGGCTTCTTATTGACCGCTATGTAAGCGAACAGAACGCCCTTGGCTCACGCTATGGGATGCTTGCCTACCAGCTCGGTTTTTCCGACTGCAAGGAACTGTTTATTGAGAGATTGCCATTCTCAAATATTCAGGCAGCGTCACCAAGGGACGAAGTATAATCCAGAAACAGAAAATAATATCCGCGAAAAAGTATCTTTTTTATGGAATGCGACGTGAGATACTTTTTAGCGGATATTTTCTTGTTCTCTGATTTTTCAAAGGGTGTGCATTTTTCTGAGCAAGGCCGCCACATTGCCCGGAGCCGCTGAAAATCTGTGTGAATCTATTCTTGAAAATGTGGGGAAAGAAATAATGAGCAATGCTGGAAAGCCCACAAAATAAGCCTTTTTCAAGCATTACAGAAAAATAGCCCTCCAAAACCGGAAGGCTTATGTTGTATGAAAGTTTGCTACATTAGACAGCATAGCTGGGGGATTAGTGTTTTCATTTATCGTCTTCTATCAAGCAAATTGGAGATGCTTCGCATCTCTCATTCGCGCAAAATAAGCAGGATATGTATTTCTACACACCCTACTCTTCTAAAGGCTATCTATTCTTAAATGTCATTACAACAGCCGCTGACTTTCTAATTTATCAATATTCTACGGAAAACAATCCCTCAAAGTCAAACCGCTCAATCATATCCCGCGTCTTAGACAAAGCCCGCTCCATCTCCTCCGCGCTCTTTATCTCGCAGGTCCCGTCCGCAAAACACTCTGTCATAAAGCGATTGAATCTGGCATGGTAATGGGTGTAATCCGCGTAATTATTCAGATCCGTCACGATCTCCTCCCGATCCGGGAAATAGAACACCCGCACGTTATCGTAGGCGAGCAGCGTCTGCGCAATATGCGCATACTCCCGCAGGGTCGCTTCCAGATGATTTTCCTGCATCACATCGTTCCAGTAAAGGATGCTGTATGGCGGGAAAAAGATATAAAAGGTCGTATCCGGGTTCTGCTCGATATAAGGGCAGAGGTTGACGCGCAGATTTTTGTCCGTACTCTCCAAAAAAGCGTCGGCAGGCGTCTCCTCCTCCACCGGCGCAGGGGGCACGTAATTGTGCATCACCCACTGGATATTGTAGTATTCGTCCGTCCACCAGCTCTGATACACCGTGGCAAGATCCGTCTTGTCTGGGTCGGCAAGGGGGCGCAGCACATAGTTTAACAAGACGTCCTTATTCAAGAGATACTGTATGTCATTGAGATAATTGTCATCATAAAGATATACCGGGAGCGGATATTTCGTTTCCTCCACGCCACCTGTGTAAGTCGTTACATCCACGCCCAAAAAAGCAGACTTCACCGTATGGTCGCTCTCGAAAATAATGTCCATGATATTCGCCTGATCCTTCGGATAGGCGCCGCTGTAGTTGAGTTTGATGGCATGAAGCCCCAGAATCTCCTCAAACCAATGCGTGTTGAAATTCACCGTCATGGAGGAGCCGAGGATCACGCTGTCGTAGTCCATGTGCTTGGCCATTCCCGGATTCTGGGTGAGCTGATTGTCCACCAAATAGGGGAAGTCTGCAAGCGGCGCATGGTATTGGAAAAAGGGATCCACCCAGACTACCAGCGCGGCGGAAAACAAAAGCAATATAAGGATGAGAGATACGATGGAAAGGATCCATTTCTTAAACCGCTTCATCTGATTCCTCCTTAAAAATTAAAGTACAAAAACGTGCTGACCCCGGAAAAGCTCAAGATACACCACACCGCCAGCACCACCAGCACCGCCGCCGACAGCGGGCCGTATTTCATCCGTTCCACCCGCTCCTTCGCGTTTTTCCCCACCATAGCCAAATACAAGCCCGCCGCCAGGATCAGGAACATCAGAATATAACGACTGAAAGAGAAGTTATCCAGACGCAGCACCTTAAGCACATACCAAAATTCGTCGGGCCGCAGGCACTCCGCCAGATCGAGGGAAATCTTTTTCGCCTCGCCCGCGCACGCCGTCCGAAGGAGCGTATTCGCCTGCACAATGCTCTCCGCGCGGAAATAAACCCATGCCACGCTGACATAGAGGAAGGTCAGTATTTGTGACACTATTGTCATAATTTTGTGCCCGATACGGAATGTCACTCCCGCTTCAGACGCATCTGTCAATTCCTGCTCCCCGCCAGCCTTTCCTGCTGACGATTTTCCTGCATTTTTCCGCATCAGCCGAGGCTTGATACGACCCAGCCAGAAGCGCGTCACCACATACAGCGCCCCATGCAGCATCCCCCAGGCCAGAAAATGAAAGCCTGCCCCATGCCAGAAGCCGCTCAGGAAAAAGACGATCAGGAGATTTAGGTACATCCGCCCCTGTCCCTTACGGTTGCCGCCCAGCGGAATATAGACATATTTGGTAAAGAAACGGTTCAGGGTAATATGCCACCGCTTCCAAAAATCCACGATGTTCACAGCTTTATAGGGAGAATTGAAATTGACGGGGATCTCGATACCAAGCATCCTGCCAAGTCCCAACGCCATATCGCAGTAGCCGCTGAAATCAAAATAGAGCTGCAGGGCATAAAAGAAGATCACCAGAGCCGCGTCCGCGCGGCCGAGAAGCGCCAGATTTTCATAGCCATAATCCACACCCTTGCCAAATGTATCCGCTAACAGCACTTTCTTGGCAAGCCCAAGCACAAAAAGCGCCAACCCGCCCGCGATTCGTTCCCAATCCGCCTTTTTTTTGCCAAAGGCTCGAAACTGCGGGAACATTTCGCCATGGTTCACGATGGGGCCTGCAATCAACTGGGGAAAAAAGGAGACAAACAGCGCATACTCGGAAAGCGAACAATCCGCCACTTCCCCCCGGTAAGTATCCACGATAAAGGAAATCTGCTGAAAAGTAAAAAAACTGATTCCCAGCGGCAAAAGAATGCCCCGTAGCACAAAATCAGTCCCAAGCACATGGTTTGCCGTGTCAAGAAAGAAATTAAAATACTTAAAGTAAAAGAGGACGCCCAGATTCAGCGCCACCGCTAAAATCATCATCGCCCTGCGGGATCCCGCCTGCCCTACCTTTCCATCTTTTTCCATGTGTCGGGATGTCGGCTGACGGGACAGCAGTCTGTGAAACAGATAATTTCCCGCAATGCTGCAGATCATAATCAACAGATAAGAGAGGTTGAAATAACCATAGAACCATAAAGACATGGCAGTCAAAAACACGCGTGCCGCCTCTGCCTTCCCCCGCTGCAGGAGGCAGTAATAACCGAGCAGACATATGGGGAAAAATGCAAATACAAAAATATATGAATTAAATAACATATGCTATTCTCCTGTCGTGCAGGCCCGTCATGCCCAACCGTCTATTGATCCTGCAACGTCATATCTTTATAAATCACAAACTCCCCCACCTGACCGTAAACCGAATAGCCGTGATCCGTCAGCGGCTCCTTCACTTCCCGGTCCTCCTTTAACACCACATAGGCGCAGGGGTAGGTCCTTGCCAATTCCGCAAAAACGGGCGTATCGATGACCTCCGCTTTCTCCATCGCCTCGTACATGGCATGGTAGTAGTCCCAGCGGTCGATCAGCATTTCCCTGCCGTAAGGCAGCTCGATATCGGTGCTGTACTGCCTGATATAATAGATCAGGTCCGCCGGCACCAGCACTGTGATCCGCCCTTCCTCGGGCGCTATCAGATCTACGATATCCACCGCTTCCTGCGGCAGATGATAAGCATTCTCTGCTTGGGAGATGTGCTCGCTGTCATAAACATAATCGCCGCAGGCAGCAATCACCAGGCAGGCGACTGCCAGCCCGATCCGCCTGTGTCTTCCCATCAGCCGAATCAGACCGTAAGCGCTGACAATGCTCATCTGCAAAAGCCACAACAACCGATAGTAGGTCTCGGAATCCTCCATGATACGCACAAACACCTTGCGGAACAGGGGACAGAAAAACAGGAGCAGAAGAATCGTCGGCGCATAGACAAAGATGGCGCGCTTCGTCTTATCCTTCTCCGTCAGCCACAGATACAGCAGGGCAAAGACGTATAGCCCCGCCAACAGGTGATTCTCATGCCAGCCCATGAAATTTTTAAAGATGACCACACTCTCTAAAAAAATACCCCACATAAAACAAAGAACTCCCTCTCAGTCGTATGACTTGCCGCGCAGATAATGCTCTGGCTGAACTGTTAAAGTAAATAGCTGTACGCCACGATCACGTAAATTGCCATATAGATCAGATTCGGGATGCAGGCCGCGCCAAATTTGAAAAGCAGGCGCAGATCCCGCCGCACACATGCCAGCACAAAGGCCGTGAGCGCCGTCAAAAGAGAGACCAAAAACACGGCGATGGAACTACAGATGCCCACTGACATCTGCACGCAGACAAAGAGAAACCACAGTCCCCGCCTGTCCTCCTTCTCCTTCCCTTTTTCTATTTCCACTTCTACTTCATTTTCTGCTTCTTTTTCCTGTTTCCCGCCGCAAAGCAGGAGAAAAAGCCACAATACGGCCGGAATCGCCAGCGCGCCCGCCACCGCCTTTCCCTGCCAGGTACGGGTCAGGAAGAAGGTCTCGGTCGTGTAGATGGAGACGTTGCCGAATATCTGAAACGCTGCCATTAAAATCATAAACACAGGAAAATTCTCGCGCGCAAAAAGCAGCCGCCCAATCTCGTAATATAAAAGATACGTCAGGGGGATCAGCACCAGCGGCATCACCACGTGGGAGACAATAGTGGCATGGATCCCTGCCCTTACCGACACAAAGGCGATCCACATGGGAAAGACCGCCAGCGCGTGGCGCACGTCAATGCCCGTAGAACCGCCTGTCAGCGGCAGGATGCGGTACATCACGCCCGCCTCCTGCGCAAGCAGCGACTCCACTACATAGTAGGCGTCGTCCCCGTCAAAGGAAGCGTATGCCACCGCCTTATAAAGCTGAAAACCGAGCAGGGCAAAAAACAAAAGCCACTCGATGCCCGTGCCGCGAAGCAGCCATTTCCCAAAAGCTGCCGCCCGCGCTTTCATGCCTCCCGTGGAACTGACACGCTTGTCATTATCTTTTCCTGTACCTTCTGCCTCGCTCACCTCCGGACGGCTTTTACTCTTTCCCGTAACAAGCCCCGGCTTCCCCGCTTTCTGATTGCAATACAAAAGCCATATGCCCGCCGCCGCAAGGGACAGCGTCAGTACGGTAAATACCGCGGAGGCTGTCTTAAAATTGTCATATTCCACCCAAAGGACCGCCGGTACTGCCGAGATCTCAAAGAGCGCCCACATCACAAAATACCCCGAAAGCAGAACAAACCCGGGGCTGCGCCATTTTTTCGCTATAAAGTTTGTCGGAACCACCCCGATACAAAACGGGACGGCCAAAAGCCAAAAGATCAGGCTTACGGTCTCTGACATAGTATTTCCTCCAAAAAACTGTGTTTCCAAACAATATCACTATAGCACACCCCGCCCAAATTTACCACATTCCCCCAAAACTTTCCGCACCCGCATCGCGTTATTGAAATTATTCTGATTTTTCAGTAAAATATGATAAGTACCTTGCACGTTAACGTTACAAACAGAAATCATCCGAAAGGAGCTATGCCATGTTACTTCGTAATTGGGAGGAAATATACTTTACTTCTGAAATGGAAAAATTCTTTATGGCTTCCAATCTGTTGAATGAGCAGGGAATTTCATACAAAACGGATACCGTTAGCAATCAGTTAAGGCTATCCATGAATCATTCCGGTAACGCGAGTCCCGCTTTATGCAGGGACGGCAACGTAAAAGATTATTACAAAATTTTAGTAAAAAAGAAAGATGCACCGAAAGCCAAACATGTATTATCCGGAATGTAACGGCAGTGACTTTCCTGTATACATCTTTCCCAAAACATGGTAAACTGGATGTGCGCAACGGCAATGGGCAGTGCAGGTTTTATAAATAGGAATGAATGAGGTATCCCATGAAAAAAGTATTTGTGATCGGCGCGGGCCCCGCAGGTCTCACCGCCGCCTACGAACTGCTCAGGCAGGATAAAAACAAGGAATACGAGGTCACGGTCCTGGAGGAATCCGACGCCATGGGCGGCATCTCCAAGACCGTCAATTATAAAGGCAACCGCATGGATATGGGCGGCCACCGCTTTTTCTCCAAAGTGCCCGAGGTCAATGAATGGTGGGAGCACATGCTGCCCACGCAGGGTTCCCCCACCTACGACGACATCGTGCTGCACCGCGAGATGACGCTTGCCTCAGGCGGCCCCGATCCCGAGAAGGAAGACCGCGTGATGTTGCGCAGAAACCGCGTCTCACGCATTTACTTCAACCGCAAATTTTTTGACTATCCGATTTCCTTAAAACCGGCGACCTTTATTAACATGGGATTTTTCACCACCATGCAGGCCGGTTTCAGCTACCTTGCCTCCATGATCCACAAACGGCGGGAAAATTCCCTGGAGGATTTTTATGTAAACCGATTCGGCAAAAAACTCTACTCCATGTTCTTTGAAAATTATACGGAAAATTTATGGGGCAGACACCCTTCCGAGATTGCGCCCGACTGGGGTACCCAGCGGGTAAAAGGCCTGTCCATCGCCGCTATCTTAAAAGATATTTTCTCGAAAATGCTGCCGGGCAAGAAAAACCGCGAGGTAGAAACTTCTTTGATCGAGGAGTTCAGCTACCCCAAGCTCGGCCCCGGCCAGCTCTGGGAAGTGACGGCGGATCGCATCAGGGAACTGGGGGGAACGATCCTTTGCCACAGCAGGGCCGTCAAACTCCACAAGGACGAAAACAACCGTCTGACCGCCATCACCTACGAAACTCCCGAGGGCGAAGTGACCGCCGAGGGCGATATTTTCATTTCCTCCATGCCGGTCAAAGACCTGGTGGCGGGCATGAACGACGTACCCAAAGCCGAAGCCGAGATCGCCGCAGGCCTTCCTTATCGCGACTACATGACCGTGGGGCTGCTGCTGCCGAAGCTGAACCTGAAAAATAAAACAAACCTAAAGACCATCGGCAATATCGTGCCCGACTGCTGGATCTATGTGCATGACAGGACCGTGAAGCTGGGACGCTTCCAGATCTACAACAACTGGTCCCCTTACATGGTACGCGACTTGGAACACACGGTTTGGATCGGTCTGGAATACTTTGTCTCCGAGGGGGACAAATACTGGACGATGTCGGATGCGGACTTCACCCGCTTTGCTGTCAATGAAATCGTCAGCATGGGCCTGATCGACCGGGCTTCCGATGTGATGGATTCCCATGTGGAACGGGTAAAGAAAGCTTACCCTGCTTACTTTGACACTTACAAGGATATGGACAAGCTGACCGCCTACTTAAAATCCATCGACAACCTCTACTGCGTGGGCAGAAACGGCCAGCACCGCTACAACAACATCGACCACTCGATGATGACCTCCTTTGAGACCGTGAAAAACATCTTAGGCGGCATCTCCTCCAAGGATAATATTTGGAATGTCAACACGGAAAAGACTTATCATGAGGAAGTGCAGAAAGAAACGGACGCGCAGACGGACCAGATCGAGGTTGATTAGGCTTCCTTGCGCAGGCGCTGTATCACGGCGCCAATCAGAACCAACACCGCCGTATAAACGGCCATTTGGTACAAATAACGTGTGTTATGAATAGATTGCAGATAATACCAGGGTGGGAGAAGCCGTTTTCCCGCCCTGCACTTTTGCAGGTCCAGAAAGATCGGGCAGAGCGCAAGCATCGCCGCCGCAAGCGGCAGCAGAATGACCCCGATCCACCTTGGCGTTCGGCACAAAAGCCGCAGTAAATTGACAAATGCCAGCACGCAGCAGGCAAAGACTGCCGCGCACACCACTTCCCGCAAAACATCCGTAAACACGCCGCACAGCTTACAGCACAACAGAAGGACTGCCGTCCCGTCTAAAAGATACACGCCCCCTACGCCGTAAAATGCCAGAAAGCGTCTGACTCCGGACAGTCTGCCATAGACACCCCTCTCCTCGTCCTGCATAAAAGAAAGGACCGCGGCAAGCCCCAGAAAGACAAGCCAGATCGCAAGGATCCCTCTGAGAGGCGCCTGCACATAACTGACATCCTCCGTTTCCACATTACTCCCATCCGCATAGACAGGTGCAAACAGACTGCCCGTCACAGCCACGCTTTCATAGGTTTGACGAATCATCTCATCGGTAAGCTCTGTCAATCCCAGATCCTGTGTCACATAACTCTCATAGACAGCATAGGAAAAGGCGGGATAGACCGCCGCCGACAGCGTCTCCCTTGCCAGGAGCAGGGGCACGCTGTCCCGCCGTTCCACCACCTTGACCAGAGGGCGCACCCGCCGCTTTTCCGCAAGCTCGCGCAGCGTCTCCTCCATCTCCTCGGAAAAGAGCCAGGCGGCATCCGCCGCCCCTGCCTCCACCAGCGCCACAGCCTCCTCTCCGGTCTCACAGGAAAGATAGCGAAAGGCACTCTTTTTGCCAAGCAGCCTCTCTTCCACCTGCTTTGCCGTCGCATCGTCCTTCGGCACATACAGGGCGATGGCCGCGATCCCGCTCTCCTCCTTGGCAAGCCTTGAAAGCCCCGCCGCAAACAGGAGCGGCAGCGCAAGCAGAAGCAGGAAACTGTATTTACAAAGCAGACGTTTTTGTATCAACCATCCTCTCACAAACATATTGCCAATCTTCGTGAGCATCCGCTTCCTCCTTCCTGCTCATTTCTCTCCGCACCTTTTTCTCCGCCACAATGCCGATATCAGTTCTATCCTCTCAGGATCCGTCTTTGTCTGACCACGGCTGCCAGCAGCAGAAACACCGCCAGCCATACGATGACCGCCACTCCCGCACCCTGCGCCGACCTCTCCAAAAAGCTGCCCTCTACCAACCGCGCCGCCGCTCCCGAGGGGAGAAATGCTCCCACAGAACGCAGCCGCTGCGGGAAAAAGGCGCTCGGATAAAAATACCCCGCTAGATACGCCATCCCCGCGCCGACAAACAGTTGCAGCATCAGCCCATTCACGATCCCGTCCGCCAGCTCATACAGAAAAAACTGGAGCGCCGCAAACATTGCCGTCGCCATAAAAAACGCGGGAAGCAGCGCCAAAAAAGGCGCAGCGCCCACACCTTCCCACTCCGGCAGCGAAATAAGCGCCCGTTCCAATCCCTGCGCCAAAAGAAAGACGGGAAGAAGAAAGCCCGCGCACAAAAATCCCAGATATGCCAGATACTCTCCCACGATCTGTGAAAGCGCCCCCACGCCTCCTGCCTTTAACATCCCGGCCAGAGCATTCTTGCGGTAAAGGAAAAAGACCCCGCCGGAAAGTCCCGCCAAAAGCGGCAGCAAAAGAACGATCCTGCAAAAGTAATAGGCCTCCAGGCTGAGTCCTTCCGCATAACCTAAGATTTCCACCTCGCTAAAACCGCTGCGGGAAAGCACCAGATTGATCAGCATGAGATTGAATTTATCCGTCTCTGCGCTGACCCTGTCTGCCCTTCCATTCTCATAAAGCGCACGCTGCATCCCGTAAATCGCGCTCTGAGAAGCCGTCACCAGCGTGGAGGCCACATCCGCGATCTCTCCCATCACCGTATACCCCAACTGCGTCTGTCCCGCAGCCGCCGAGTATGTGACACACGTGTCATTATCCCCATAGATAATGGCATCCAAAAAATCGTCCGGCACCCGCACCACGGCTGTGAGCTCACCTTGCGCAAGCGCTGCCTCCGCCTCCGTCTCCGTCATCTCAAGAAGCTCGATCATCAGACGCGAATCATCCATCGTCTGCAGCGCGGCAAATCCAAAGCCCAGATAGGAACCCGAGACGTCCCCCACCAGCCCGATCCGATATCGCTGCTGCCCTTCGCCTGCCCCCTGCGCTACCAATACGGCAGCCAAAACACCCGCACAGGAACAGATCATCAGGCTGACCCCCATCTGTACCTGCAGCAGACGGCAGACACGCTTTAGTTGTGCCAGAAAAAACCCTGCTATCCTTCTCATCTACAAAGCCTCCGCAAGCTTATGGACATCGCCGTCGTATTCATAGGCGTGCAGGCTGCCTTCTTTCAGGATCAAGCACTTGTCACACAGTGAAAGGTCCCATACATCATGGGTCGTCAGCAGAATGATGCCGCCCGCCTCCTTGTAAGCCGTCAGGCAGCGGATGATATTCTCCTTACAGACCAAATCCAGAGCTGCCGAAGGCTCGTCGAGCACCAGGATCCCCGGGCGGGAAGCCATCGCGCAGGCAAGGGACAGTCGCTTTCTCATACCGCCCGACAGTTTGCGTACAGGCGTCTTTAAGAAACCGTCGATCCCCAAAAAAGCCAGAGCGCCCCCCGCAAGCTCCCTCTCTAAGGTCGCCTTATCATGCCACATCCGCAGATTGTCCCAAGCGGAAAGTTCCTCCATCAGCGGATCCGCCTGCGGAACATAGCCAAGCACATCGGAAATCCGCCCGAGGTGATGCAAAAGCTCTGTCTCCCCATAAAAAAAGGAGCCGCCATCCGCCCTGCGCACGCCCGAAAGGATCGACAGCAGCGTCGATTTTCCGCTGCCGTTTCCGCCGAGTATGCCCACGCACTGCCCGCTCTCAGCAAAAAAAGAGGCATCCGTAAGCACCTGCTTCTTTCCGTAAGCTTTACGGATGCCTTGCACTTCCACCGTCATTTTGGTTCTCATTTCCTGTGCCATCCGCACCGCCCTTTCCCCTATCGTTCTGCAAATGGACACTTCGTCAACGCCTTCTTCACCGCCTCCGCGATACAAACCATACCGTCTGCCGTGGGATGCACGCCGTCACTTGTCATCTCATGCAGATTTTCAATGGTAACGCCGCAGTTTTGTAGATCGATCACGCCAAGTCCTCTGGTCTTTGCAATTTTTACAATGATTCCGCTGTAATCCACCGCCGTCAGTTCATCCCCGTTCACAAACTCCACATAGGGCGTTTCTGTTCCATAATCTCCCACCGGAAGCAGGGTACAGCAATAAATATCCGCCAGCGGATATTTTGCCTGGAGTTTATCCAGCATGAGCGAGTAGGCATCGCTAAAGGTTTCTACCTCCCCCTCCTCCACCAGCACAGTACCGTCATTTTCCCCCATCGGGACCGTATTTAACAGGTCATTGGTGCCCAGATACACGAGGATGATATCAGGGCAGGCCCCCTGCGGCCCCATGAGCGCACCGGTGCGCAGTTCATTGACAGCGCAAAGCGGATCCTCCATGCCCGTGGAATCTCCGACAACGGTAGCACCCGCGTTGGAACCGTTTTGGTAAAGGGTGAGCTCCAGATCATCCACGACCCGATGCCACCAGGTATCCTCCACCGCCTGTACTGCTCCGTAGTCCGGGAAAAAAACAGCGTACCCTTCGGGGTTATGACCGCGGAAGGTGGAAATGCTGTCCCCGAGGATGGAAATGGATTTTCCCGCAAGCTGCGCGGTTTCCTCCCCTGCAGATGCCGGCTCCTCCTGCCCGTTATCCGTCTTCTCGGAGGCTGTTTCAGCGCTCTCCTGCGCCGCACTGCCGCCCCGTTCCTGCGTACCCTGATCCTTCTCGTCTTCTGTCATGTCGGCCGCTTCGCTGCCGTCATGTTCCTCTGTATCCTGGCTTTCCTGCCCTGCCTGACTGCTATCCTGCGCTGCCGTTCCCGCACGGCCCCCGCAGCCCGCAAACACCAGAGAGACTGCTGCCATACACAGTGCCGCCATCATCCTTTTTCTCATTTGTTCTGCCCTCATAAAAGTTGTGATAAACTGCCTACTTTTTCTTGAACATCGACTGTCTCGCGCCGTGCATCTGTCTGTGTTTTAAGACATCGTCCACGGCGTCCATACGCAGTCCCGCATCGATAAAATCGCAATTCTTACAGAAGGGATAATTGTGCCTGCCTGTGGCGATCGCCTCCCGCAGCTTCCTGTATTTATCGCTGTTCCAGCCTTCCCGCAAGGGCGTCGTATTCAGATCCGCCAGCTCCGTCACCTCAAAATTATCGCAGCAACAGATCCCCATCTTTCCAAAGGGCGTGATCCACACGTCCGTAAAAGGCATCAGGCAAGTCTCTTTGATGATCTTTCCTTTGGACTGCTTGTTAGGGGCGCTGCCTGCGCGGTTTGTCAACACTTCTTTCAGATAACGGATCTGTATCAGGATATCCACGTCACGAAATTCTTCAGGATGCGCCTTTACATAGTCATAGATGATCTGCACATTATCATGCATCTTCATCTCCAGCCCGTAATTGTTGATGATGAGCTGGTCCACGTAAGGGATGATCTGTTTCACCTTGTCCACGTTGAGGAGCAGGCCATTGGTGGACATGAAGATAAAAGCATCGGGAAGCTGCTCTCTGGCATATTTATGAAATTCCACGATGCGCGTGTCCAGCCAGGGCTCATTGTTGCCATAAAGCGTCAGATGCCCTTTGTAATTCCAGTCACGAAGCTGGTCGATGACAGAGTAGTAGAGCGCATCGTCCATCTTTTTATAGGGACGTTTTTCCGCATGAATATTAGCGGTACAAAATTCACAAGTGCTGTTGCAGCGGTTCACCGTCTCTAAGTTCACCACCAGCGGATGCGGCGCCTCCTCATGACTTAAAAAATACTCGATATACCCTTTCTGGGATCTCCTGCGGCTGATAAACTGCAGTTTCAGATAACTCTCGCTGGCGATCCATGGCAGATATTTTTTGGCATTCCAGCCAATCACGCCCCCGAAATTGTGTACTCTGATCGGCATATGATGACTCCTCCTTGTTATTTCATGCGGAATTACTGTTTCTGTCGCAGGCACGCTCTCGCTGCCTTCCGCTTTCCAAAACAGCGATCCTGCATATTACATATCATACACATAAATTGACATACTCCCGTCCTCTGCGATATACTCCCCCATCAGGGACAGCCCGACCTCCTCCGCGTTGGAGAGCCTGATCCTGGAAAAAAGATATTCCCCGCCAAGATTTCGAAACGCTTGCCCATCTATATAAATACGGTCGTCCGTGGCATACACTGTCTTGGTGGCGCTCACGATGCTTAGATCCGTCCCGGAATACAGATAGGCTCTCGCGCCCCAGTCGTCATAGTAGATCCTGGTGGCCTCCACCCGCTCTAAAGCAGGCGCAATGATCTCTCGAAACGCCTCCTTGTAGCGTTGGGAATAAAAGCCCAGATACCCGTCGAGCGTGGCGATCCCGTTATACTCAAGCACCGCCGGATGGAAACCGTAGGCGGCTGCCCATTCACCCTGATAGCCGATATCCGCCTTGATCTTTGCAAACAGGTCTTCGGCATAGAACTGTTCGTAGGAAAGCTCGTCCACCTCCGTGCCGTGATAATATTCATAGGCTCTGTTATAACAGGTATGATATAAATCATTATAGCGGTTCGGTGTCAGGATCACCGCAAGCAGCGCCAGGCAGGCAATGCCGTTTGCCAGCCACACCCGCCACAGCCCTCCTTCGTAGAGCTTACACAGCACCGCAAACAGCGCCGCATACCAGAGGAAAGGATTGAAAAAAATGGTGCGGTTAAACTGCCAGCCCTCAAGCGGCGGGATCAGTTTCTCCACCAACGAGCGCAGCGGCTCAAAGTCGTAGAGACCGTACACCGCGCAGTTAAAAACGATAAAGAGCATAATCAAATTGAAGGGATCTCGAAACATTCGCTTCCATTCCCGTTTTAGCACATAACATCCGTTATTGATCACAAAATAGAGCGCACAGACGGGAACGACCACCTTTCCGTGTACGCTGTCCGCATGAAAGATCCCCTCCCGAAACACCTGCCAAATCTCCGCAAACACTTCTGCGGGAGAAAGGCTTGCGTTAACAATGGAGGAGCGGATCGTCACTTCATCACTGAAAAGCATCTGCCCAAACAATCGATACTCGCAGGCCACATAGCCCGCAGCCAGCACAAGAAGCGCAAGCAGCATCCGCAGGACGATTCGACCATCCTCTCCCCGCACACTGCCCTGTGCTGTCGTTTGTACGCCGCTGTGCCCATCTCTCGCATTACTTAGCGCCGTTCCTTCCGCGCTACCCTGTACCTCGTCATGCCTGCTGCGTGACCGCCGATAAACCAGCCTGCCAAACAGCCACAAAACAAACAGTGCCAGATATCCCAAAATAAAAATACCATGATAGGAAAAATAGGATACCAACGGATAGGCAAACAGTGCCGGATACCACCAACCCACCGCCTTTTGCCCACGATAAATCCGAATCAGGATATACACACACAGCGGGATCGAGGCAAAGGCAAAGCCAAAGGCGGGAAAAACCCAGAGCGCTCCATAACAAAGCCCCGTCATAAAGACGATCGGGCGGACCCGTAGGTAACGGTCGCCAAGAAGTTCACTTGCCAACAACCAAAAGGAGAACATTCCCAACAGCATTTTTCCCAATAGGCCCAAAATATAGGCAATATACGTAGGAAAGAGCATATAGAGCAGACTGTAAAGAGAAAACTCCGAGGGGAGATCATTTCTGCTCACGCCTCCCAAAAATGGCACATCCACTCCGTGTTTCCAGAAAGAACCCGTATTTTTCAGCATCTGAAACTGCGCCAAAAACAGGTCCATATTGTCATGGACGCCGATATAGCTGCGCTCCCCGTAGGCAAAAAAAATCACTGCCGCAAACAGCGGGAACCCGATGACGGGAAACAGGAACCAATATTTTGTTAACCATCGAAACCATTTCCGCCCGGTCAATTTATTCATCGCCAGTCCCTTTCAACCTGTCCGCCGTGCAGATGACACGCACGTCATTTTTCTATCTGCCCGCGCTTCCGCGTTTTGAATACAAACAATTTCTGTCCAAAAAAGTTCATCACAATAAAGATCCCCATGCCAAAGATCATGGCGATATTTTCAAACAGTGCCTGCGACAGCCCGCCTCCGCGTGCCAGACCCGTAAGTTCGATCAACCTGGCAACCAGCGGTTTGGCCACGCTGAAAGAAACCAGATAACAGACGATGATATTGATCGCAAAACGCCAGGGCAGCCACTTGTCCCGCTCCTCCACCTTAAAGGTCAGTTTCGCGTTCGCGTGATAGGAAAATACGCTGCCGATAAAGTAGGAGATCCCGCTGGAGAGCCAATAATTCATGTGGATCAGATTATAGAGCAGCGCCATGATGCCCCAGCCCATCAGGGTATTGATCACACCCACCATCCCGAAATGGATGACCTCCATTATAAAATCCCGATATTTATCAAATAATGCCCTGACTGTCTTCATCCGTATATCCCGTTTCCATTCTGTCCCGATTTCACTTAAATGCCTTCTACTTCTGCCTCGATCCCGTTTCCACTTCTCAGACTGCTTCTACTTTGCTTCGATTCCATATTCCGCCGCATATCGCTCCATCCAAACCGGACGTTCGATCGAGACCACGCTCTGTTTGCCATAAAACCTGCCTGTCACCTGATTGGTGTAAGCGTCCTTGTTCTTCGTGACCGGCATATGCATCAGCGGTCCCTGCCTGTCGTTGATCCCGGGAATGACGGCATCCGTCACCCTGTCATCTTCCAAAAGCCGTGTCTGCAGCTCCATCTGTTCTTTAAAATCAGCCGCCTGTCCACTAGTTATGTAAACCAGTGCTTCATAGGAGGCACACCGCTTGATCCCGCCCCGATTCAACAGCCCAAGCACGGCGCAGACAAACAGCCCTGCCACGATCACACTCCAAAAGCCTTTCTGCGATGCGCCAGCCCGTTCCCGCTTTTTCAGACAGGCGACAAGGCAGTCAGCCGCCATCAGCAGGATAAAAGCTGCCGTCAACAAAAAGATCAGATAATTCGTGTTAGGCACACCCTTTGAGACCGTTACCCCCGCATAAAGCTCCGGCGCCTGCATCGCGCTGTAAAGGCAGAAAAGCATGATACCGAGGATCAAGCGATGCGGAATGGCAAGTCTCTCCTGCCGCTGCCTAAGCAGCAGCAAAAAAAGCAGGAATAAAAACAGCAGACCCACCAGCGCCAGCGGCCTCTCTGCTGCATAGACGCCGATATCCGTTACCGCGTGCACAAAACAGCTGCCGATCGTCTGAAACGCCCTCGCCGCAGAGAAGCCAAAATCATTTCCGCCGCGCACCAGGTTCCCCGGTGATTTCATACTCACCACGAGGCCGACAAGCTCTGTCAGCATGGGGATACCCAAGAGGAGAATCCGTCTGTCCTTCCGAAAAAGCAATCCCCACGCGCAGGCATAAAACGCCGCGATCAGGCCAAACAGTGCCGCCTGATAGTTGGAACCGCCAAGCAGCGTCATAAAAATCAAAATACCGACAAAGGTGCGCCACCGATAACTTTCGCCGTATCGAAGCAGCCATACCGTAAGCACCTGACACATGGCAAAGGGCAGCATATAATGCGCACACCCGTTGAACCAGTAAATGGAAGATCTGGTATTGGGAATAAACTCGATGCTGATGATCAGAAACCACACCGCAATCAACAGGCAGCTCCAGCCGCTAAAGCCCAGCTTCCTGCACAAGACTTCGCGAAACAGATATGCGGTACTTGCGATCCACAAAAAGAGCATCAAAACCGCCACGATGACATATGCCTTATCATGAAACACTTCGGGCTGCAGCGTAAAGACCGCGATACTGAACCAGGTCCCCTGCCAGCCGCCGTAAAACTCCTTAACGGTCTGACACATCCCCTTAAACACCTCCACCAAAGAATGCGTCCTCATCCACGCCATCCTGGTGTAGAGACCGTATCCGTAATCATCCCCACTCGCCCGATTTACTCCTGTCAGATACACGATCGGCAGTAACAATATCATAAAAACAATAACGCTGATGACAGCAGCGATCTTCTGTTTCTTTTCAGTCATGCGTTCTCCCCCGCCCGACAAAATGATCTTACCTTCCGCTTGCCAAATGCGGTCCGCTTCCCTATAATAAAAAACAACCGACATTATGTATTAGTATACACAATCCCGATTGATTTATCAACAAGGAGACCCATATGGAGATTACTATGGAAACGTTCACAATCCATCACATCGGTTATCTGGTCAAAAAAATGGAAGCAGCGAAGCAGACCTTTGAAGCACTCGGCTACCGTCTGGAACAGGATACCGTCTACGATTCCGGCCGCGACGTGGATATCTGTTTTCTGCAAAAGGACGGCTGCCGCGTCGAACTGGTCTCTCCTGTCTCGGAAGATTCCGTAGTGGCAGGACTGCTCAAAAAATATAAAAACTGCCCCTATCACATCTGCTACGAAGTCGAGGATTACGAGAGCGCCGGCGCCGCCCTGTCCGCAGCAGGTTTTCTGGCGATCGACACCCCCACCGAAGCACCCGCTATGGGAAACCGCAAAGTCGCCTTCTTTTCCAGCCCTGTGATCGGCATGGTGGAAATCCTGCTGCCTTAGCCGATCTGACTGAGAATGATATCCGCCATCTCTCCCACATTCTTCATGGACACGACCTGTCCCATATTGAATTTCATGCCAAACGCTTGCTCTACAGCCGCCAGCAGATTGATGTGCTCCAAAGAGTCCCATTCCTCGATATCATCCGCCGTGGTCTGATCCGTCACCGTGATCTCCTCGTCGTCGAACACATCCCGAAATACCTCGTTTAGGGTTTGAAATACTTCTTCTCTGCTCATATATGTCTCCTTATCCGAAACGATTCTGTGACCGCTTCTCTTTCTGCTTCTAAACATTGAAAGCCTTAGTGATCCTTATTGCTGATTGACCGTGATCACCGTATTCTTCGGCGTATAATCCGCAGGAATCACAAAACGCCACATTGTGACACCAGTGTCAGTTTCTTCCGTCTTCTCAAAGCCCATCGCTGCATAAAAGTCCTTAACCATGGCATTTTTTGCGGTGGGATAGTAATATCCCATGATGATCCCAATGCCGCGCTCCCGGCACGCTTCCACTATGCTGTCCATCATAGCATATTCCATGTCGCGCTTCAAGACCCGACAACTCATCAGCCATAATTCAATATGCAGCACACTCCGATCAGCGGATGTGTCCGTTTTCTGTGCCGCCTGTCCGCCCTGTCGATAAGCCGCGACATCTTCCATCCCTCCGCACCTGCCGATCACCACGGATACCACACCGTTGTCACCAAAGCGGTCTGCAAGCTTGCCGTAGCGGCTGATATACTGCTCATCCGCCGCAAACGCCTCGATCTGCGCCTGCGTGAATCTTCTGGTCGTTAAATTGAACTGGTTGCTCTTATTGGTGAGCTGGGCGATCCTTGCCATATAGAGGGCTTCGAATGGTTTGATCGTCCCCTGCATCCCCAGGGAGCGCAGATACTCCTGATAATCGCCAAACTGCGCCTGCTGCTTTTTCCGTTCCGCGTTAGCACGGTACATTTCATTGCGTTTCCTGTCATCCTCCGACAGCTTCGTCACCTCAAAAAATCCGCTGCGATCCAAAACTCTCACATACTGCTCGGCTGTGCCGATCGCAGGCACTGCTACGCCGGGCACCTGCATCTGCACGATCTCCCGCTCCGCCGGGTTGTCATCCACAAACACCAAACTGTCGGGAAGGATGGCAAGCTCCTGCGCGATCTCGGCGATATTCTGACTCTTGGGTTCCCAATTTGCCTTGATGAGAATAAAGTCCTCCGGCTTTAAGACACCCTCCGGATGATGCAGCCCTGCCAGCGCATTCTCCTCCTCGTTTTTGGAATTGACCGTCAGCATGACGCCGATATCCTTCTGCGCCTTTATATAAGCCTGAAACTCCGCATAGACCTGTCCCATGGGCGTCTCCTGCCCGATCTCCAGATTCTCGGGGCCGTCGTCCCCCACAATGCCGCCCCAGAGCGTGTTGTCCAGATCCAGAGCCAGCGCCTTTTTATTCTTTCCAAAAATGGATTTGATGATATTGGCCAGATTATGCGCAAAAGCAGGAATAGCCTGCATACAGCAGGCGTATTTGTACATGTGCCAGTACAGCGGGTCCGACCAGCTCTCAAGCCCGTAGGATGCCGACAGATAGTTGATATCATGGATGTAAAAGTTTTCATGCTCTCTGGCATACTGATAAAACGCCTCGTTGAGCCGATTCAAAAAGGAAATCCGCCCCTGGATGTACACTGCTTCCTGATTGCCGAGCAGTCTGTAGTATGGATACTCAAAATTATTCTGGATCACGGGGCAGTGATATGTGTCCGCCAGCTTGTCCCACATCACCTGAAAATGCGCATATTGTTCCGAAAACAGCTCATCGACCCGCTCTTTGGTATCTCCGGGAGCGGGATAGTCCGTCACATTGCGGTTGGAAGTGTGAATAAAGATCAGCTCCGGTGCAAAGTCTGACAGGACTTGATTGTCAAACATCGCATCCTGCCAGTACTGCGCATACTCCGATTCATAAAAGACGGGACGGATCCCCTGTTCCAGCAAAAACAACTCCAATATCCGTATGATATCATGCGTCGTGCTGCCACCGAGGACCGCGATCCGTTTTTCCAAAAAATCCGTCCGCTGCTCCAAAAGCGCTCTCTTTAGTTTCTTTGACTTCTTTAAAATCAGTTCCCCGTCAAAGGGATACGTAAGCTCCTGCATCATGGTCATTCCTCCGGCGCATAATCTCTGCGGATGATCTCCGCGATCTTTTCCGCATACACTCTGGCTCCCAGAGGCGTCATGTGCACACCGTCCGCCAGATATTTGTCCGCTGTCTCCGCGTCGATACCGCTGTTTTCAAACGCGTTGAAAAAGAGGAGCCCTTTTTCCCTGTGCTGCTCTGCAACATAACCCGCTCCCCTGGAAAAATTGATGAGGGGCCCGTAACCATAATCCAAGGAATACCCGTCGCCAAGGAAGGTCTTACCGCTGAAAATCTGACAGTAATGCGGTCCGACCAACAGGATCTGTGCATTGGGGAAACTTCTTTCCAGCCTGCTGACCGCTTCTTCCAGTGCGCCCGTATAGGTGTATACGTTATCCACCGGCAGCGTATCTCCGTTTTCCAGATAACGGCTGTTGGGAATCTTACCGGTGAGGAAATCATTGACGCCATACTCGATGATAAAGTAATCCGTTTTGGAAAAATCACAGCTCTTTAGTAGATCTCCTGCCACATAGCCCTCAAAGATATCCGTGCCGATATTTCCCTGGATCGCGTTAACCACGCCGAGAAGGCTGCGGGAATCCCATTGGGTGACATCGTAACGCTCGCCCGGCATCATTGACGCCGTTGTCCCGCCCATGGCCAAATTATAGACCTTTGCGTTAAGCTGCTTGGAAATAATATCCGCCACGCCGCTCTCTGTCCTGTCGTTGTCCATGATACTGTCACCCAGAATGACGACCTGCATACTGTAATTCCGATCGTCCTCCTGCTCCTGTGTCTCTGCTGCCGCCAATGGCTGCTGCTCCTGTGCCTTTGGCGTATCCTCCGTCTTTTCCATCACCTTAGTCGGCGCCTGCTCCACTGTCTCCGCACTCCCTACCGGCTGCTGTTCGCCCCGGGTGGTCGTCACGCTCGCCTCATTCTGCAGTCTCTGCCATTCCTCTTTGAGTTCCTGCACTGTTTGGCTGTTCTGCTCCTCCAGAGCCAGCCGCTCTCTCTCAACACGAATCTGCGCCTGCCCATAAAGGATCTCTATGATCGCCAGGATACAAAAACCAATCAGGATCACCAACAGTGTATTGATACCTTGTCTGCTTCTCCTTGTATTTTTCATATCTCTACCATTCCTTCCTGCTTTCCTTCCTGTCCTAATCTCCAAAAGGAAATCCCTGCGCAATTCCCTTTACCGTATTCACTCTACCACATTTTTTCTCTATTTCCTATATCCGTAAACAGGAATTAAAGAAAATTTACGTAAATCTTAATATTTTTCTCCCTTACAGTTTATGGTATAATGAGCGCAGATATACATACCGATTGTCTTTTACGAAAGGATACGCTGATGTCGAACCTCTTTTTTTTCCTGCTTCTCGCCGGATTCTATGCAATCGAACTGTTTTTTATCGGCCCGGTGGACGGCATCAACGATGACTGGGGAATGTACAGCATTCTTTCAGGCGCTTATACGGGAACACCTGACGCTCATGTCATGTTTTTTCTCTACCCTCTTTCCTGGGTCTTCACAAAGCTTTACAGCCTGTGCAGCTTCATTCCCTGGTACGGCCTTTTTCAGCACGGCGTTCAGGTTGGAAGTCTCTACGCCGTCTATCAGCGCGCGCTTCGCATCCGCAAAAAGCATGATCCCGAAAAATACCGTTTACCGGTGGCTTTCGTCACATTTCTGCTTCTATTCTTCATCGTGGATCTGAATGTCCTCTCAGAGGCACAGTATACCACTACCGCAGGACTTGCTGCCGCCGCTGCGCTCTTTTGCTTTACCACTGCCAGGAGCAATCAGGGAAAAAAGCGCTTTTTTCTGGACAATATCCCCACGTTTCTTCTCGCCTGGATCTCCTTTTCCATGCGCCAGAATATTTTCTATCTCTGTCTGCCCATGGCGGGTATGCTGTGGCTTTCCAAGTGGATCCTGTCACGGCGAAACAGACACGAGGATACCGCTTTTAAGCTCCTGGGCTTTGTGTTGATCCTCGGCGTCGGCATGGGGATCCTGTGGGGGATCAACGCTGCCGCTTACGCCTCACCGGAGTGGTCCGACTTCAGAAAGATCAATCATTACAGGGAGCGGGTCGGAGACTTCTACTCCTGGCCCGAATACGAGGAGTGTAAAGACGACCTTGCCGCCCTTGGGATAGACGAAGAAACCTATTATTATCGCCGCAATGGCGCGCCCTGCATCGGTTATGAGATGTCCGTTTCCGACTGGGAGCAGATGCACCGCATCGCCAAAAAATGTTATCTGGCCCGCACCGATTGGAGAGAACGCCTGAAGAATATCGTCGTCGGGCTGATAAACACCTTTTTCTACGAAGACGGTATGCAGCCCGCCAACCTGCTTGCCGGCCTTTTGCTGTTTTTTACTCTGGGATCGATCCTGTTTCAGCGAAACGGGCAGGCACTCTTTGTCTATCTGATGTATCTGTTTGGGCGCACCGTCAGCTGGTGTTATGTGCTCTATGAGGGGCGTTTCCCCAAACGCATCGTGCAGCCGCTTATCACGGTCGACTATATGATCCTCTTTGCGATCCTGCTTGCCTTTAATCTGCTGCAGCTGGACCGGGCGCGGAAATTCGTGGTCCTGCTCTGCATCGTCCTGCCGCTTAGCGTGCTCTCCTTTTCCATCACGCGCACCAATGTGCGGGAAAACTACTACGTCCACCAAAAAAATTGGGAAGGATTGAAAGACTACTGTTTCTCCCACCCCGACAATTTCTACATATGGACTTACGCTTCGGGAACGCTGGAGCATTTCTGCGAAACACCCTTTGCCGCAGATCAGGACGTTTATCAGAACTTTATCTACACCAACTGGGGCGTCATGTGCAACCCCAATACGCAAAAAAAACTGTCCGACCAAGGCATCGGCAATTTTGGCCGAGACCTGGTGAACAGCGATCATGTCTATTTTATATTACAGGATGCCCCCTTTAATCAGGAGCATCCCGTCCTCATGTATTTCCGACTTACCTATCATGCTAAGATGCAGGTGGCGGACACCTTTACCGCAGGAGATACCACATACTGCGTCTATCAGTTCCACCCGCTCTGACGGTTTACCGTTCCCGCACCCGTCTGGTCACAAGCGTGAGTCTGTATTCAAAATCCCGTCTGTTTTTAAGTGCCATATTGGATAACATCAATCCTGCAAACAGGGATTGCAGCGCCGCCAAGCCGATGAACCCGCATACAAAGAGCGTGGGGAAACGATCCACCAGCCCCGTCTCGATATAGGTGATCAGGATGGGAATAAACAGAATCACCGCAATCGCCGCCAGAATCATCGCGCATAAACCAAAAAAGCCGAAGGGTTTGTAATCGCGGTACAGCTTCATGATCGTATGCAGGACCTTGAAACCGTCCGAAAAGGTGTTCAGTTTGGATTCGCTCCCCTCGGGCCTGTCGCGGTAATCCACGATCACATTCTCGATCTGCATATTGTTGTAGACGGCATGGATCGTCATCTCCGTTTCGATCTCAAACCCTGTGGAAAGCACAGGAAACGTCTTGACAAAACCATAGCTGAATGCGCGGTATCCCGTCATGATATCTTTGATATCACAATGGAACAGGCGGTTGATGCTGCCGCGTACGATGGAATTTCCAAAATTGTGAAAAGGTCTCTTATTCTCCGTAAAATACGTGGAGGAAAGCCTGTCGCCCACCACCATATCCGCGCCGTGCAGCAGCACCTTGTCCACCATCTCCCGCGCATACTCCATGGGATAGGTATCATCCCCATCCACCATGATATAGCATTCCGCCTCCACTTCCCGAAACATCCTGCGGATCACGTTTCCCTTTCCCTGCATATACTCATTGCGGATCACCGCGCCGGCCTCTTTTGCGATCTCCACCGTACGGTCGCTCGAATTATTGTTATAGACATAGATGACTGCCTCGGGAAGCGCTTCTTTGGCGTCCTTCACCACCTTGGCAATCGTCTTTTCCTCATTATAGCATGGAATCAAAACTGCTATCTTGTCCATCTGATATCTCCCAAACTCCTGTCACAGCGGCTGCTTTCCTGCCGCATTTTTTCCCGTCGTCATTCTGTCATTGCCGTGTGTTTATTCTAGCATATTTTTCTCCTCTTTACTATCCTATTTTATTGATCGCGTGTTAAAATCCCTGATAAATAAATTCCGTCGCGCTGTAACCCGGTCCGTAACAACCAAAGAGGATCACCGCAAACAGGAGGAAATACCACAGGAGCCAGCGCAGCGGAAGGGGCTTTTGCGCAATGTCGTCCCGCACGGAACCCTTTCTCTGCAGCAGCGAAACCGCCCACAGCAAAAGAAGGGAAAGTGCTGCGATTGCCAGCTCGATCCCATCAAGCCCCAGAAGAAGCAGAGAGCCGTCCCAAAGGATCCCCGGATCAAAATGACGTACCGCGCCCGCAAGCATCGAGAAGGCGTCCCCCACCGAAGCTGCCCTGAAAAACAGGTCTCCGACACACACAAAAAAGAAGGTGCGCAGAATCCGAAAGCCCGTCACGAACCGTCCCTGCGCATTCAGATGAAGTCTTTCCAGCAGACGCGCAAAACCGGGGGCCCAAAGTTCTTCCAAGACGATATAACACCAATGCAAAAGCCCCGATCCGATCACGTATTTCCAGTCTCCGCCATGCCAGACGCCCACCGTAAACCACAGCACGAACATCGCCGCAAAGGTCGTAAGCTGCTTGCCGCGCTTTTTCCCGTATTTTTCCTTGCACTTTTTATTGATCTTTGTAAAGAGTTTTGACCGCAGCAGCGGATAAAAAACATAGTCTTTCATCCAAACGCCCAGCGTGATATGCCAGCGCCGCCAATACTCCGCCACACTCTTTGAGAAAAAAGGCGTCCGGAAGTTTTCCGGCAGGCGAATCCCCAGGCTCTCCGACATACCCAGCACGATATCCATGCAGCCTGAAAAATCCGTGTAAAGCTGAAAAGCATACGCGGCCGTTGCCACCCAGATATAGGTCCCTGAAAAAGTCTCATAACTGCCGTAGACCGTATTCACCAAAACGCCCAGCCGTTCCGCGATCACCAGCTTCTTAAAAAAGCCCCAGACCATACGCTGCAAGCCCCGCGTCACCTGTCGGTAATCAAAGGCGTGCGGCACAAAGAACTGCTCCGCCTGCTCTCTGTACTTTAAGATCGGTCCGGAAATCAGATTTGGAAAATACAGGCCGTAAAGTGCAAGCTTTAAGCCGTTTTTCTGATGCTCGGCCAGCCCGTAATAGACGTCGATCACATAGCCCAAAAGTGAAAACGTATAAAAGCTGATGCCAAGCGGCGCCAAAAAATGCACTGTGGAAAACGGGTCCTCGGAAGCGCCAAACAAATGCGCTGCGCCATTCGCCGTATTGATCAAAAAATTGACATATTTTAAGGCAAAGAGGATGGCGATATTGACCAGTATAGTCACCAAAAGAATCCCTCTGCGCTTTTTCTGCTCCTGCGTCCGACTCAGCTGCCTCGTCCCCATATCACAGGCTGCCACGGAAAAAATGGGATAAAGCAGCAGCGCTCCCTGTCCCGCAAGCAGGCAATAAGCGACGCTGCACAGCAAAAGGAATCCCCACTGGAATTTCCGGGGGATGCTGTAATAAAGTATCAGCATAACCGCAAAAAAGCATAAAAAATAAAAAGATGTGATTCCCATCATGCTGCTTCCCGTCTCAGGCTTTTCTATCAGATATCTTCTGTATTCTATCATAAAATCTGCGCGAAAGAAACCTCTCTCTTTTAGTTGTAATAATTCCCGCGTTGCAGTAAAATAAGGAAGATAACCGAAAGGGAGGAAACCATGCTTTTTAATTCTCAACTGTTCGCCGTCTTTTTGACGGCTGTGTTTCTTTTTTATTATATCCTGCCCGCCAGATTTCGTTGGGTCTTTTTGCTGCTTGCAAGCTATGGTTTTTACATGAATCTCCATGTGGCTTACGGTCTGCTGCTGCTTTTTTCCACCCTGCTCACCTACTGTCTTGCTCTGCAGTTGGAAAAGGCTGACGGCAAACAGGCAAAACGGCGCTGCCTGCTGTGGGGCATCCTCCCTCTGGTGGGTCTGCTTTTGGTATTCAAGCTGGGCGCCCCCGCGATCGACAAGATCAACGCTATGATCGACGCGGGCAGGCTTACTCTGCATCCGCTTACGCTGCGGATCCTGCTGCCTGCGGGCGTCTCCTTCTACTTTTTCCAGTCCATGGGATATCTGATCGACGTCTACAAAGGAAAGGTCAAAGCCGAGCAGCATTTGGGGCATTATGCCCTCTTTGTTTCCTTTTTTCCGCAGCTTCTGGCAGGCCCCATCGGCAGGGCAGACGCCCTGCTGCCGCAGTTAAAAGCCGAACGGCGCTTCGACTACGACTGCGCAACTTACGGGCTGAAGCAGATGGCTTGGGGATACTTTAAGAAACTGGTGATCGCGGATAGCTTTGCCGTGACCGTCAACCAGGTGTACGACAACTGCCGCAGCTATGTGGGACTGGTCTTTATTATCACCACCGTGATGTATGCCATCCAGATCTACTGCGACTTTTCCGGCTATTCGGACATTGCCATCGGCTGTGCCAGACTGTTCGGCGTGGAGCTGGCGACAAACTTTAGGAGTCCTTACCTCTCCTTTTCCATAAAGGAATTTTGGAGCCGTTGGCACATCTCCCTCTCCACTTGGTTTCGGGACTATGTTTACATCCCTCTGGGCGGCAGCCGCGCCGGGAGGATCCGCCACTGTCTCAACCTGTTTATCACCTTTTTGGTCAGCGGCTTCTGGCACGGCAGTTCCCTGACCTTCCTCATCTGGGGCGCGATCCACGGGCTTTTACAGATCGTGGAAACCTTTGTTTATCCCAAGCGGAAAGCAGGCGCGCCGCCGCGCAAAAAACACTGGTGGCAGCTGTCTGTCACGTTTTGTCTGGTATGCCTTGCCTGGATCTTCTTTCGGGCAAATTCGGTCGAAGACGCGCTGTGGATCCTTTCCCGGCTGTTCTGGGATATCGGCAGACCTCTCAACTACTTAAAGACTGCAGTCATCTGCCTGAATCTTTCCTACCCTGTGATGGCAGGCATGGCGTTTGCCGCCGTGGCGCTCCTTATTTATGACGCGATTTCCTTGAAACGGGATGTGATCGGGCTGATCTCAAAAGCCTGGGCACCGGTGCGGTGGCTTATTTACGTGCTGCTTTTGGTGGTGATTGCCCTTTTTTCGTATAAGGGGATCGCGACAGAGTTTATTTATATGCAGTTCTAAGAAAGGAACCAAATAGCATGAAAAAGTCATTCCCGATCTTCCTCGTCAAGTGCATCATGATCTCTGCGGCGGCCGTCCTGCTCCTTTTTTGGCTGAACCGCTCCTACCGAAAGATCGATGATGAAAAATATATGGATATGTGGGATCTTAGGATGCTGGGAAACCAGGTAACCAACGTGCAGCTTGCCAATGTCGGCAGCTCGCACGGGGCCTATGACTTCGTCTACGACAGTTTTACGGAGCGCGGCATTTCCTGCTTTAATTTCGGACACACGAGCCAGACTTACGAATATGATCTGGCCCTGCTTGCCGAGTACGGACGCCATCTGGACAAGGGCTGCGTGCTGCTGATTCCCGTGTCCTATTTTTCATTTAATAATGAGACGGCAAACGCCACGGAAGCGCAGGCGCTTTCCGTCAAATACTACCATTTTCTCTCCCCCAAAAATGTACCCCATTACGACCTGTTTACGGACATCGTGACCAACAGACTGCCCATCCTCTCCGCCGGGGAGGACCTGATAAAAATACTGCCCCAAACAAGCCTTTGCCTCACAGCTTTTGCTGCGGAAGCACCTGATCTGCCCGCCATGGACGAAGCCGCCGTGGCGGAGTTTGCAAACAGGGCAGCCCAGCGCTTCGACCGTCATTTTAACAATAAGGAAGAATACTTCCTGCCCGAGCGGGAGGAGCAGCTTTACGCCATCATAAACTACTGCAAAGAGCACGAACTCACGCCCGTGCTCATCACCACACCCTTTTCCGGTTATTACAATGCCCCTGTGCCGGAAGATTTTCTGGACCGTTTTCACAGCACCATCAACCGCATTGCATCTGACACAGGTGTCAATTATTATGATTACTCCCACGATGAAAGATTTTCGGATCATCTGTCTCTTTTTTCCGATTCCGATCATCTAAACGATGCGGGAGCCGCCTATTTTACACAACTCTTAGCGGAGGAGATCCCGGAACTGCAAGATGTCATCCGCAGATAAATCCCCCGCGCCAGGCTCCAAAATCGGCTATGCAGCAAAAACACATGTCTCACAGCAGCTCTCTCGTCTTTCGGGCAAGGTACAGCGGTATATTGGTAATCGATCCGTCTTTCCGATAACCGCGTTTTGAAAAGCGGATCGCGTATGCAGGCTGATGACCGGCAATATATTTTTTGAAGGACGGGGCGGATTTATTTTCCCCGGCTTTTGCTTCTATGGGAATCATTTCTGTGCCGTATTGCAGTATAAAATCAATCTCTCTATTTTTATCGGAAAAGTATCTGGGCTCTATCTCGAACTGCCCCCGGAGCTGCTGGAGACAGTAATTTTCCGTCAAGGGTCCTTTGAACTGATAGTCGTTCTTCAAAAGGATCGCGCTGTTGTCGATCCCCGCCATCTGCTTGAGAAGCCCGGTGTCAAACACAAAGAGCTTAAACTGATCCAGCCTGTCAAAAGCCGCCAGCGGGTGCTCCATTTTAGAGACATTGTACACACGGTTAAGCATCCCCGCCGAGACAAGCCACTCGATCGCTTCCTCAAAATCACGCGCCCTGCCGCCTTCACGGACAGCTCCATACATAAACTTCTCGTTCGGTTTGGCGAGCTGCGAGACAATACTGCGGAACACCATAAGAATACGTCCGCTGTTTACTTTGCCGTTGTGTTTGGAAAAATCGTTTTCGTAGACTTCGATCAGTTCTCGCTGTATCCTTGATATCTTTTCCGGATCACGGTATTTTACCCACGAATCGACACATTCCGGCATACCGCCTATGATGAGATAATAATTGTATGCTTCCAGCAGGCGGTTGTGAAAAATCTCCTCTATCTGCTGCTCTTTCTGAATGCTTACATAATAGTTATAGAGAGCCGGATCGACCGCATCCAGGAACTCATCAAAAGTCATTGGAAACACATCAAGCAGATTTACCATGCCGACCGGATAAGATTTCGGCTTTGCAAGAAGCGTTCCCAAGAGGCTCCCGGCCGCTATCACATGGTAATCATTTGCCTTCTCTCTGAAATATTTCAGCGTATTCAACGCCTCCGGGCATTCCTGTATTTCATCGAAAATGAGCAGCGTCTCCCCCGGAAGAATCTTTTCTCCGGCAATCATGGCGAGAAGCTCAATAATACGATGCGGATTTTTATTGGTCTCAAAAATGGACTTCAACCCATCTTCTTCATCGAAGTTAAAGTACACAAAATTATCATAACAGTGCCGCCCAAATTCTTTCATGAGCCATGTCTTACCGACCTGCCGCGCGCCCTTCAATACCATGGGTTTGCGTTCTTCACTGGCTTTCCAATCCGTCAAATCCTGAATCACATTGCGCTTCAATGAAATCCCTCCTTTATGTACCCTATATCAGTATTACACATTTTTCTGAGGTTTTCAATTGAACTTTGCACATTTTTCTAAGTTTTTTAGTTTGATTTTGCACATTTTTCTGAGTTTTTTGCTCAAATTTTGCACATTTTTCTAAAAATGCCGCCTATATTCCTCACCATTTCATACCCAGGACCGCTTCTTTCTCCACATGCCTGTCTTCCCGACGGTAGAAGTCCTCCACTGCCTCGCCTGCGACCTCATCCGTGACTTCGTCAGCCAGCATCAGCCCCGGATGAAAGAGGATCTCTAATTGCCTGCCGTCACGCTTTGCCTTTGCGCACATTTTCGGATAGAGCCTCTCGATCCTTTTTTGATCCATGCGCCCGCTCATCACCAGCCCCCAGAGATACATGGGCTTGATTCCGTTTTCCTTACAATAGCGGTCTGCCTTATGCGAATAGAGAGACAGCAGCCGATTCTTAATAAAGTTAATCGGTCGGTAAGTTTTATAAAGTGACACTTCTGTCAGAAATACGCCCAGCACCTCTTTGGAATTACGGATGTACTCCACCGTATAGCCCTCGTCTTTCACCGCCGCAAGCATCGCTTCCCATACCACGGGAATCATATGGGCGTGCTGGTGGCTGTCGATGCGCAGCCCTTTCTGTGCGCAGGGAACACCCGCTTTTTCGGCGATCTCCAGACAGCGTTTCGCTGCCCTGTCTCCCCTTGCCAGCTGCTCCTTGATCTCACATATAAGCTGGGCTCTTATCTTCTTTCTTTTTCCCGGCAGATAAGAGGCAAAAAAAAGACCGCCCCAGCCAAGCCCCATCAGATCGCTCCCGTTCTTTACAAGGTCAGGCGCTTTCTTCCTTCCCGCAAGGCATCTGCCCTCCACGAAGTCCAAATGCACTGACATCAGCGGCAGAAAAGGAAGGTTCGGAATCTCCGCATAGAGCAGTTCCATACACTCTTCAAAGCAGCTCATATTGGTAACGATACTGATGCTGTCAAGCTTCCCCGCGCGCATACACTCAAGCATATCCTTTGAGGTATTTAGGGTCAGCGCGTAATCGTCAGCGTGAATATCCGGTCTGTTCATGTGAAAATCCCTCCCTGACGCCGGTTGGGAAACAACGTCAGCATCTTACTTTTCTTCACCCCCATGCCATACCACCGTATCAATGATATAGCGGGGTCTGTGTTTTGTCTCCATGTAAATCTTGCCGATGTATTCTCCGATGATCCCCAAAGAGAGCAGGGTAATGCCGCCGATCAGCAGCGAGACGATCAACGTTGTGGTATAACCGGGCACATTGTTTCCCATCGCCCAGTCCACGAGACTGATCACGCACATGATCATGCTGAATAAAAATACCAGGAATCCCAGCCCGCCGATCAACCGCAGAGGACGCACGCTCATGGAGGTAATGCCATCCATGGCGAGGGTCAGCATCTTACTCAGCGTGTATTTGGAATGCCCGGCCTCCCTTGCCTTGACATCAAAGTAAACCACGTCGGAAGCAAAGCCCATGGTGGGGATCAGCCCCCGCAAAAACAGATTGGTCTCCTGATATTCTGCCAGCGCGCCCAGCGCCTTTTTTGAAAGCAGCCTATAGTCGGCATGATTGGTAATCACATGGCTGCCCAGAAGGTGCATCAGGTTGTAGTAAGCCGTGGCTGTCGCCTTCTTAAAGACACCGTCGGAATGCCTGTCGTTGCGCACCCCGTAGACCACCTCACAGCCTGCCATATATTTTTCTAAAAAGGAGTCTAACGCCTCAATATCCTGCTGCAAGTCCGCGTCGATGGTCACCACCACATCCGCGTGCTCTTTTGCCGTCATCATCCCGGCCAGGATTGCGCTCTGGTGCCCATAATTGCCGGCAAGACTGACGACGGAAAAAATCTCGTCCTTCGCCGCGATCTCATGGAGAAGGCGCAGGGTGTCGTCCTTGCTCCCGTCGTTCACGAACATAATGCGGGAACCCTTCCTGATCTTGTGCTCCCGCTCCAGGCGCTCCAGCTTCTCCTTCATCACGGAAGCTGTCTTCTCCACAACCTCCTCCTCGTTATAGCAGGGCACCACCAAATATAAAATCGGAACTTGTCTCTTTGTTTCAGTCATCTGTCGTTTTTCCTTATCATGAACATGATTTTTTATTGATAATAGCCCCGATACCAGTCTACAAATTTCTGCAATCCCTCCTCAATGGAAGTGTCCGGCTTAAAATCATAGTCCCGCATCAGGTCGCTGATATCCGCATAGGTCTGATAGACATCGCCCGGCTGCATGGGCAGAAATTCCTTTTTCCCCTCCCTGCCAAGACACCGTTCCAACGTCTCCACAAAATCCATCAGCTTCACAGGTTTATTATTTCCAATATTATAAAGCTTGTAACGCACACCCTTTCCATTTTCCGCAGGAGGATTGCAGAGGATGTTTTCCACACCCCGCACAATGTCATCAATGTAAGTGAAATCGCGGTACATATCACCCTTATTGTAGATCTGGATCGGTTCCCCTGTGAGGATCTTTTGCGTAAACTTAAAATACGCCATATCAGGCCTGCCAAAGGGACCATAGACCGTAAAGAAGCGTAGGCCCGTGACCGGGATCTGGTAAAGTTTGCTGTAAGCATGGGCCATCAGCTCGTTGGACTTCTTGGTTGCCGCATAGAGACTCACCGGCTCGTCCACCTGATCCTTTGTGGAGAAAGGCACCTTATCATTACCGCCGTAAACAGAACTGGAAGAAGCGTAGACCAAATGCTCCACGGGAAAAAAGCGGCAGCTCTCCAGAATATGGAAAAATCCCATCATATTGGACTCCATATAGGCGGTGGGATTGTCGATGCTGTAGCGCACGCCCGCCTGAGCCCCCAGATTCATCACGATCTGCGGGTGAAACTCCTGAAAGGCGCGGAACACATCCGCATAGTCCGCAAGGTCTCCTCTCAGAAAGCTGAAATTGTCGTAGGAATCCAGAATCGCCAGTCGGTCTTCTTTCAGCTTCACGTCGTAATAATCGTTCATATTATCAAAGCCGATCACTCTGGCGCCCTTTTCCAAAAGGCTCTTTGACAGGTGAAAGCCGATAAAACCTGCACCGCCTGTGATCAAATATGTTTTGGAGGGATCTAACGCTCTCATGCCATCTTCCTTTCCGTCTCAGCGCCCGATGCTGTAATATTCGACGCCCACCTCTTTCATCTGCTTCACGCTGTAGACATTCCGCCCGTCGTACACCAGCGGAATCCGCATCTGCTCCTTAAATACCGAAGGAGAAACTTTGCGGATCTCCTCCCATTCCGTAAAGACAAAACAGATATCGGCGTCCTGCAAGGCCGCTTCCGGCGTATCCGCATAAGTAATGACACCTCTGTCATTTTCTCCGACAGGGAAGAATTTCTGAAAATTCTCCGCTGCCGCCGGATCATAGGCTGTGATTTGTGCGCCGTTTTCTAAAAGAAGTTTCACATTATCTAACGAAGGAGCCTCCCTGAGGTCGTCCGTCCCCGGCTTAAAAGCAAGTCCTAAAACCGCCACTTTCAGCCCTTGAAAGGTGATCATGCGCTTACAGGCTTTCTGATAGAGCCTGGTCTTCTGGGCAGCATTCACAGCCACCGCCGCCTCCACGGTTTTTAACTGATAGCCATTCTGCGCGGCCAGATACTTGAGCGCCTTGGTATCTTTGGGGAAACAACTTCCGCCGTAGCCAATGCCTGCCTTTAAGAAGTTTGCCCCGATCCTCGCGTCATAACTCATGCCTTCCGCCACCGCATCAATGTCGGCACCTACCAGCTCGCAGAGGTTCGCAATATCATTCATATAAGAAATCTTCAATGCCAAAAAGTCATTGCAGGCGTACTTGATCATCTCCGCCGACCGCCTGTTCACGGATACGATGGGCAAGCCAAAGGGCTCATAGATTTTCTTCAAAAGCGCCTCCGCTTCCCTGCTCTCGGTGCCGATGATGATGCGCGCCGCGTGTAGCGTGTCATGCACTGCCGAGCCCTGCGCCAGAAATTCCGGATTGGAGGCCACCTCCACCTTGACATCCCGCTTTAAAAAGTCATGGATGAACTGCTCCACCTTGTCGTTTGTACCCACAGGAACCGTGGATTTCACCACCACCAGACAGTCCCTCTCCACAGATTCCGCAATCTGCCTGGAAACTGTGGCGATATAGCTTAAATTGGCGGAACCGTCGGGCTGTTCAGGCGTTCCCACCCCGATAAAGATAGCGTCCTTATCCCCATAAGCCTGCGCGTAATCCGTGGTATAATGAAGTCTGCCCGCGGCGTTATTTTTCTGCATCAGCTCCTCCAGGCCCTCCTCGTAGATGGGGCTGACACCCGACTCCATCATCTTTACTTTTTTCTCATCCACATCCACGCAGGTGACATCATGCCCTTTTTCCGCGAAGCACACGCCCGCCACCAAACCTACATATCCTGTTCCCGCTACTGCAATTTTCATATTTTTCTCCCGCTTCCTATATTTTTTCCCTGCTTAATATTTTCTGTATTTTACGCATGATCCGCTGCACCACCGTCGGCCCATGATTGCGTCTCGCCTTCTTTTCGTCAAAGAGGGCGGCAAGTTCGGAATACCCGTTTACGAAATCCCACCAGACCGACCCCTGATTGGTATCATAGCGATTCCAAGGCTTGTCCCCCGCATAGTGAAGAATAGCGGCATGTTCTTGCGCCTGCACACTCTCGTTTTCCGTAAAAATGTCTTCCGCCACCATCTGCCGATAATCCTCCGCAGACAGATAGGCCAGGCTGTTATACTTTGGCGGCAGATAGATCATCTTCCCCCGACAGGTGATATTTAAGATATCCTGATCCTGATAGTAGAGCTTTTGTTCCGCCAGCTTTTCCCACTGTCTGTCGATCTGCTGCCTGCGGATCTGTGCCAGATTGAGTAACAGTACGCCGGAATTGATATAACTGCCCTGCATTCCCGTAAGCAGCTTCCAATAAGGACGCTCGCTGTTCCACTCCCATTTATCTGAGAGGTTCACAGGTCCTTTGACCGCTGCCAGCAAGTTACTTTCCAGGTCGGTCTTCCACAGCGGCAAAAGACTTTCCCGCACCAGGATGTCCACATCCAGATACAATACCTTATCAATATCAGGCAGGACACGGTGCAAAAGCAGCCGAAGATAGGCGCCTGCGGAGATTCCCCGCACCTCATAGGCATCCGCATAGAGATTCTCCACGCAGTGCATCACAAGTTTCGCTGTCCCGTCGATCTTTTTCATCAGCCCGACAAGCGATTCTTCCACGGCAGATGCTTCCTTTGTGCAGACGCAGTGAACCTCCAGCTGAACATCTTCTCCGATAAATGCCGTGAGCAGGGACGTCACCGCCACCTGCACCTGAGCTGTTAAATTTTGGTCAAAGCAAAAGGCTGCCCGTAATGTTTCCATATGTTTCATTTTACCCTGACAGTCTCTAAAAAGCAAGTTTCCATGCCAGATAGAAGAAAAATGCCGGTCCCTTGCAGATATACCACAGCGCGCGCTCCCCAACCTCCGCTTTCAATCGTTTTGCGGGTATGCGCGCAAACCTGCCATAGATCTGATAGAGCAGCATCATTTTCAGTTTCACTTTTTTACACACGATCGGATCGCTTAAATAAATTTTTGCCCGCAGCGTCATCCCATGCGGCGAATGAATCTTCATCCTTTTTCCCGAATTTGTCAGACCGCCCTCCAGATAATCGCAGAAATAAACGTTTTCATTGATATGCACCATCTCATAAGGACCGGAAATCTGCATCCACACCACATCTTCCGGCAGGAACTTTTCGTCAGGAAATGCCGGAAACGGGTACTGCTTTAACAGCTGCGTATAGAAAACTTCCGCCTTGTCACCGCCAATCCCCCCGTTGATCCGCACTCCGGCGTAAGTACCGATCAGTTCCTCCGTGGGAAAATAGGCGGTATTTACCCTGCCGTCTCCGTGACAGCGCAGAAAACTATAGCCGCATAGATTCGGCGTAGCTTTATACTTTTCATGATATCGCAGGATCGTCTCAACTGCGTTCTCGGGAAGGTAATCGTCACTGTCCACGATGAAAGTGAGCTCCGTCTCGATCTCATGGATGCCGCGATTTAAGGCAGTGTGCTTCCCCGCATTTTTTTGATCTATATACCGTATCTCTATCACCCCATCCCCGTAGGACGCAATCAGTTCTTTTGTCTCATCTTCGCTGCCGTCATCTACCACCAGCCAGAGAAAATCCCTGTTCGTCTGCGCCCGCAGGCTCTCATATAGCCTTGGCAGATAGGCTGCCCTGTTGTAGGTTGGGGTTAAAATCGTCAGTTTACACATGAATCCCTGCCGCCTCCAAAAAACGCATCGCAATACTGCCCGTAGAATACTTGTCTTTCAGTTTCGCACCACCGACGGAAAGTCTGTCCGCAAGCGCATCATCTTCCGCTACCCGAATCATCGCCTCCGCCAGCGCCTTACGGTCCCCCACCGGCACCAGCAGCCCGCTCACATCCTCCTCCATATAGACCCGCGCCCCGCCAATCGGGCAATCTGTAGAAATCGTAGGAATCCCCATGGCAAGCGCTTCCAGCATGGAATTGGAAATCCCTTCAAAATCCGAAGACAACACAAACATCCGACTATCTACGATTTCCTCCTTGACCCGCTTTGAAAAACCGTGCCATACTACATCTTTTTCAATGCCCAATTCCCGCGCGCGATTTTTCAACTTTTCCTCCAATTCTCCCTCCCCGTAAATATGGAGCTGATAGTCCGCGCAGCGCTTACCAAAATCCGCAAAAGCTTCCAGGAGCAATGCCTGATTTTTCTGTTTGTGAAGTCTCCCTACCGTCACGATCCTTTTCGTCCGTTCCCCCTCAAAACGTGCGGGGATATCCGCATCAATGGGATTGGGGATGACTACTGCTTTCCTGCCAATATCCTGTGGAAAATAGGAGATTCCGTCCTCTGTCTGAAAGGTGATCACTTCCGCATGACGATATGCCCAGTTACGAAGTTTTTTTACATTACAGCTGTCAGGGCTGTTGCGCTCCGCCACCAAGAGACGTCTTTTCATTCCAAACGTTGCAATCACGGAAAACACTGCGCCCATCACGCAGAACGCAAAAATATGACAATTGGGATTTTTCTTAAAGTATCTGCGCATAGCCAGAATCCGCCTGCCCCAGATCAGGGGATTCCCTTTCGACTGCTCGGCCACCGCAAAATCCTCCACCCGCTCATCCAGCTCGTAAGCATGTTCGTAACCCGCAAACTGCATAACGGCTACCCGGATCCCCCGCTTTACATATTCACCGGAAAGCAACGATATGACTCGTTCCGTCCCGCCGCCCGTCATGTTGGGGATGACAAACACAATCTTTTCCATCGACATATCCTCATCCTTGCGCAATGCTCACTCCTCCATCTTCCAGACAATACGATGATAAAACTGATCGCTGGCGTCGATTCCCTGCAGATCATCATTTAAGGCAATCGTTCTGTCAAAGAGGTTCGTGCGCATAAAGGAAAAAACAAGCAGGAAAAATCCGAGCGCAAGCGCCGCCAGTATCTTTCTTTTCCGCCCTGTTTCTGCAGACGATCCACTCGTTCCTGACGCATCTTCCGTCTCACCGCCGTGCGCTGCCATCCGCAGACCGGTAACCCATTTCCCCAAAAATGCCGCCCACTCTGCCATACCGCAGACCGCATAGGGAATCAGCACTACGAAATAGGGAATCGTATAGGATGCACTGGATTCCCAGAACAGATGAAAGAGCCAGCCGCCCAAAAAGATCACTGCCCCCATCAACTCATAGAGATTCCCGCTGTTCCATCGAAAGAGGAGATAGAGCAATACCCCCAGCCAAATCAATGTCTGCATATCATTTAATAAAACGGAAAGCTTTACGCTCCCACTGCCGTCGATCAGGCTCTGAACAGGCGCCGGCACAGTCACTGCCGCCTGTCTGCCCTTCGTGCGGTCCAGGCAGATAAAGGTGGGATCGTTCCACTGGAAAGCTGTCTTAGCTGCCAAAAAAGGCAGTCCGTCTTTCAGAGGATTTTCTATCATCCATTCCAGCCTTTTTTGTACTTCCACCACGGAAGCTTCCGCCGCCATCTCGCTGTCATAACCGGCTTGCGTAAAAACATCGCTGATATAACCATTGTATCCGCCGGGTCCCAGGGGCGCCTCCTGCAAGCCCATCGCTACCCAGGCGATCATGGGAATCCCCTCGGTCAGCTCCTGCCCCGTGATTCGCTCTACGATACGGTTACTGCTCCCATTACAAAGAGCAACGCCGAGAATCAACGCCAGAATAAAAATCAAGGATACTAATCCGTTTTTTTGTCTTTGTTTTTTCGGTACACTTGCATCCTTTGACAAAAGCAACTGCTCCACAATGTCATACCCCAAAAAGCAGGCGATCGCAACCAGATAAATGAGACAGTTCATCTTGATCACCGTGGCAAACCCCATACAGAGAGAAGAAAACACAATATAACAATAGCGCCTCTTAGAAAGGTAGCATGCCGCAAACCAGACCGCTCCCAGAGACAGCGCCATCCCCGGCAGGATGCCATAGAGATAAGTCACATAAAAAGCAAGCGGTGTCCAGATCAGCAGTCCCAAGCACACTACGTTCCGCAGCCCCTTCCCCTGCCAGAAAAAATCCGCCAGCTTTGCCAGCAGGCCGTAAATGAAAACCAGACAGACCACATTTACAAGCTGGATCGCCACATAGTTATCCATGCCAAAAGGAAAACTCAAAAAATAATAGAAAAGGATGATCCCCGACTGAAAAGGATAACGGAACAGATAGGCATCCTCGGAAAAGGCGGAAAAATCTCCCTGCCGCCACTGCATGGCAATCGCAAACACTTTAGCCGGATCAGACCCCGGGGCAAGCTGCGTCATCAACACAAATGCCGCTGCCGCAACGAAGGCAACAGCCAGGATTCCCCAAAAAACGAAACGCCCGCAGCGGTCGCCGCAGCGAAGGATGCCCCTCTCTTTCGCCGCCTGCCACAGTCCCCGCACCAGATAGAGCGATATCGAAAAGAATAAAAAAATGCACAGATGACGCAAGGGGCTGTCTACAATATTGAGCGTACGCTCCTGTTCGCTGCCATCCCAAAGAAACACCCTGCCCACAAAAGAGGTACTGAAAAGGCTGTGCAAAAGCAGGAGAAAAACGATTCCCCCAAGCCCAATTCGGATCACACTATTCACAAACCGGTAAAGCACAGGTTTTTGATTCATATCTGCCGCCATCCCATATTTTTTCTAACTTTATTTTCCCTACTCTATTTCTTTATTATTTATTCATTCTACCTTGTTTTTCCGGAAAACACAAGTTAATGCCCGCATCCGCTCACAATGTTTTGTTGTATCTTTGATTTGAATATTTCGTTATCGGGTAATATCAGCCACAACTTTTTGTTGTGTGCTAGGATTTATGACAACAAAATTGCCAATCCTAACAGAATGGTGAGCATAAGAGGAGTGGGTGCCTCCAACGTTGGCAGAAAGGAGCCTAAGCAATTAAAATGAAGGAGCTGCGTGCAATCATTAGAGACTTACGGGAGGACAATGATATCAAGCAAAAGACAGTCGCGGAATATCTGGGCGTATCGCAGCAATCCTACTCCAACTATGAGAACGGTCATCGTGAGATTCCCATCTGGGCAGTGACAAAACTCGCAAACTTTTATCAAGTCAGTATCGACTATCTGCTCGGCGTGGAAGAAGGCTACCCCGGCAGCACCAATCTGAGCGGGAAATATTTAGGTGATATCACCATGCACGATGTCGTTTATGACATTCAGAAACTGAGTCCGCAGAACAGACGGGATCTGCTCAAATACATTAAATTCCTAAAGCAATCGGATCAGGAAACATAAAAAAAGCAGCGGCCGCTGCTTTTTTTATGTTCTTTTTTTCGGTACACTGCCTGCCTAGTTTACCTTGATCTTCATGGTAAAACCGGTGGCTTTTTCGGGAGTGTTCGTTCCCTGTCCTTTATACTTCACATAGAATTTCACGTTATTGACCGTTCCATTGGCAAAGCCGACTGCCTCCTTCAGATGTACGGTCACCTTCATGGAACCGTCTGCCTGCGGCGTTTGTATCAGCTCAAAGCTGTCCCTTGCAAGCTCGTCCTTCTCATCGAAGTAAATCTCCTCGATCGTCCCCACGGTTCCCTCTTTCGGTTTCACCACGAAGTCTGCATTGTAGTCTTTCGTGGAAAGGAACACATCCATGCTCGATCTGCTAAGCGTTACTTTCGGCAAAACCTGCGCCGCTTTGATCTGAACCGACTTCGAGAGCACACCGCCATCCGTAGTATCTGCCTTCCCGGCATAGCCCTTAACCTTCACCCAGATGCGAACCTGATATGGTTTATTATTCTCAAGCGGCGGATAGGTGTATTCCGCAGAACCGTCAGGCTTCTCCGTCAACACGGGCTTCTTCGGTGTCACAAAGAATTTACCCGCATCCTTTCCCTCTTTGATCAGGCTGATATCAAAGTATTTGCTCTCTTTCAGCGTCCCGCCATCCCATATCTTCACATCTTCGATCTCGCCCACAATATTCTTTAGGACAGGCGTATACAGGATCCCGTTTTTATCATTCGCCTCGCCTTCGCGGTTCACAAGATTGACCTTGCCCTTGGCTGTCACATTCAAGAAAATATTGCTCTCGTTCAGTACCTTTACCTGAAAATCCACCGTTTGCGCAGATACAATCCTCATGCCTTCCTTAACATATCTCGGCGTCAGCTTGAATTTGTAAGTTCCCTTTGCAAGTGTCTCCTTCAGAGACACCTTCAGCACATCGTCCTTCTCATGCAGCGGATCCTCCTCGACCGCAAAGTCAAAGTACTTTTCAATATCCGGCCGAGTCGGCATTGCACCAACGACCGATGTCTTGTCGTCTCCACTGCCCACAGGAGCCAGCTGATAGCCTTCCGGCACTCCGCTCACTTTGAAGGGTCGCTGCGAAACTTCCCGGTACTCCTCCACATCATCTTCGAGAACAGAAGTACTGAGATCCGCGTTAGCATCGTTTGCGGCTTTATTGTTAGCATAAACCACCCCGTTAAGCTGCAGTGAACCCTTGCCGAATTTGACGCCGGGTTTCACATCCGCCACTTTGACCGTCAGCACTGCCTTTTTCAGTTCCGTATCCCCATTGGGGAAACATTCAAATTTATAATTTCCCTTTTTGACCGTCTTGCCGCTCTCAATGCTGACCGTTCCAACGCCATTCTCATAGGTCACCTTCAGATTTTGAATCTGATCCGCGTTGGCATTTGTAATCTTCGGCTCAAAGGTCTGCGCCTCATTGATTTCCACGCCGCCCAGATTGGATACCAGCTTGAACTGCGCCGTTTTCTCCGGATAGTTTAAATTCAGAGTGACTGTGTTTTGATCTGGCTTAATGACAGGCTTATTATTGCTGACGGCAACATTATAAGTGAAAGTCAGCGTCCTTTCCTTGCCATTCTGATCCAAATCCCATGCAGGATTTTTCAGCGTCAGCCTGATACTGCCCTGTCCCGGCACGAAATTCATCTTAATGAAACCATTCTCGATGGACGGCTGCTCCTCTCCAAGCACGACTTCGTTCACTCCCTCAGGCGTTACCGTGTAGCTTTGGTCAAGCATTACCTGCTCCTTCGTCTTTGACTTCTTATCAAAGAGCTCGAAGCTGATATTCTGCGGACCCACATCCGCGCGGTAAGTGCCCTTCGCCGTCCGAAGCGCCCAGGAAGGCGCCGTCGTACAGGTCGGCATGGTCACCGTTACTTTTTTGGCCGCACTGTCATCGTAACCCGCAAAGTAAAGGACGAGATATCCCTTCACCGCAGGCTTCTTCTGCGTCGTATAGCGCAGAGTGCCTGCACTGCGCTTGATGGCGATCTTCCCTTTTGCAAGATCCGTTCCGTCATCGTCGATCACAAAATTCTCCGTAAAGAGCCTGTCGTCCGCTTTTTGCGTAAGCGGCTCAAGCACCGCCTTCTTCAGCTTCACATCGCCAAGTTTCGTAATCTCGGTGACCACGGAAATCGGGTCTCCCTCTGCAGTGACGCCGCCGTTTTGATAGAACAGATTAAACTTTGCTTTATTGGCGTTAAATTTGATCGTCGGGCCGGGCTTCGTCTCCTTGACTTTAATGGTCAATGGCAACAGATTGGTCATCACGTCATTCACGCCGACGCGCACCTTATAGGTGCCATTTTCAAGTGTTCCGGCTATCGGCCGGACGCGGAATCTTTTACAGGTATCGCTGCTTGCCAGCTCGTCATAGGTCGTTATAAAATCGCCCGTCGTTCCCATCGTATTTTGCTCGTAGAGCTTAATCTGCGCATTCTCGAGCCCGATCCCATACGCCGAGATCAACTCGATGAATGCGCCCTCCTCCATTCTCGGATTCACCGTGATTTCGGAACGGACAAGTCTAAAGCCCGGCTCATAGACTCTGACCACAAACTTTTGCGTAACCTTTTCCTTCTCCGAGTCCGCAGAGTTTTTCGCCGTCACCGTGATGGTCGCTTCTCCCTCGCAGCCCGCCGGCACAACGATTTCATTGACAGGATCTGCCGCCGCCGTCTTGTCGCTCTTTAACCTGGCTACCTTCGCGTTGCTGGTCGTCCAGGTAAGCTCCCGGCTGATCCCTTCCTCATCGTCGTAAACATTTGCCTTGAGCTTAAATTTCTGCTCCCTCGACAGCACAAATGTCTTACTAATGGAGGCCGTCTGAATGCCATCCGTATTTCCCGTAATATCTACAAAGTGATTGTCGTAATCGGAAGCCTTGAGGATAATTTTCCTGGCCTCCGCCATCTTCACGCTCACCGTTCTGTTGATCGTGATCGGATAGCCATCCGCACCCTTCAGCTCGGCCCTGACCACCGCAGACGCCTTAGCCTTTCCGCCTGTACCGACGGCGGTAATCACACCGTTTTTATCAACCTTGGCCACATTTTGACTGTTCGTTCCGACAACGGACAGCTTTGCCGCCTTTGCAGAAATCGGATTCCCGTCCTCGTCAAGTAAAAACATCCGGCAGGTCTGCCCCACCTTAAGCTCTATGCCGACGTAACCGTACTCGTCTGTCGCTCCGTCCTGCATCGGCGTACCGTTCGAAAATTCCACCGTCACCTTCTGCCCCTTGATGTTATCCGGGGTATTCGCGCGAAACTCCGCGGTGATGACCGCACCGCCGATCGGCATCTCAAAGAAATACTTTCCTTCCTTCTTCTCCATAGTCTTGCCGTTGCAGCGCAGGGAGCTTGCAATGAAGGTATGGCTCTTCGTCTCTTCCGGCGTCTGCGTGTAATAGATGTAGCAGACCTCTCCGCTCTTTACACCCTTGCCATTATTCTGCGTGTTAACGTTGTTCTCGGCCCCCGTCAGGGTTTCTGTTTCCACCCAGAGCGTTCCGCCAGGAAATTTATATATGCCCTCCAGCGGCTTTTTATTACTGTCCTGATCGATTGGCATCAGAACGCCGTCCACATTCTCCACCGTATACCGATAGAAAGCATTCTCCTGCGGCACTTTGATCCCATTTCTCAACGCATAAACGTAGCCGCTACTGTCTTCCTCTGCAACGATCACCAGATCCGCCGCATCGGCAGGAAACGCCTGCAGCGCAATCTCAATGTTATAACAATCGATTTTCACCTGCTTTAATTTCGTACAGCCTAAAAACGCATATTCATCGATTCGGTTGATTGACTGGGGAAGCGTCAGTTCCTTCAGGCTGTAGCAGCCCTTGAAGGCTTCTCTGCCAATCGCCATATTTTTCCCGTTTACAAAATTGATATTGACCAATCCGTTACAGCCCGAGAACGCACCCTCCGGTATCTCAGAGAGGGTCTTGCCAGGCGACAGATCCGTAAGTCCGCCGCATCCTGCAAAGGCATGGGCTCCGATTGCCGCCAGGTTTTTGTTCGCAGAAAAATCGACTTTTTTGATTGCCTTACAATCCCGAAATGCCGATGCCCCGATGGTCTCTAGCTTAATCGGGAAGATAAAATCGCTGTGAGAGCAGAGCTGCGACAGCACCGTACAGCCGCTGAACGCTTCCGCACCGATACTCTTAAGCTCACTGTAATCCACATCTTTCATAAACACCAGATACAGCCTGATATCCCCCTTAAAAGCGCTGTCACCGATCACGGACACCGTTTTGGGAATATTGATCTGGGTCATTGCCGTACAATTCTCAAACGCACTGTTCTCTATTTTCGTTACGCCGGCGGGCAGGTAGAGGCCCTTTAACGCTGTACATCCCTTGAAAGCCCCCGCACCGACAGTCTCCAAGCCGGCAGGAAGCTTCACATAGGTAATTTCCTGATTTTCACTAAACACACTCGCCGCGATGGAGGTATATTTCTCGCCTTCCTCCGGCTGCCGCAATTCCACGTTACCCGTAAACTTTGCCGGTTCCTCGGTCGTATTGCCGCTCACCGTAGTGCTTATCATGACTGCCGTAAGGACGCCATTTTCAACCACATAGCGATACCGTGTGGAAGCATTGGCATCATAAGTCACCTGCATACCGGTGTCATCCGTAAAGGTCACGATCCTGCTGACATAATTCTGCACCGCAGACGCAGCCTGCTCAGGCTCCTCCTGCTCCTTTACGGGCTCCGCCGCCTCATCTGCCTTCGGCACATCAGGATCTTCCGTTTCTTCGGGTGTCTCGCCATCTTCAGGCGTCCCGCTCTCTCCCGGTTTTTCCGTATCTTCAGGCGTTTCGCTCTCATCGGGCTTTTCCGCTTCTTCGGGCGTGCCACTCTCCTCAGGTGCCTGCGTCTCTCCGGGTTGCTGTGAAGTTCCCGGCGTTTCACTCTTTCCCGGCTCCTGCGCCGCGCCCGGTGTCTCACTCTCTCCCGGCTCCTGCGCCGTTCCCGGTTCCCCCGTTTCTCCCGTATTTTCGCTTGTCTCAGGCGCCTCCGTCTGCGTCGCCGCAACGGGCTGATCCACACCCGTTTCCGCTGCAAGAACGGTCATACTGTTCCCGCTCAGCAACAGACTGCATGCCAACAATACTGCGAATGCTCTTCTCTTCCTCATCGTTCTTCCACCTTTTCCCATGCGTACATTAACTGTTTCTGTCGTGTTTTCAGGTAGTTTTCACGCCACCCGCTTCAAGAGTTGCATAATATTCTATTATGTCACCCTAGATGGTAATGATTATAACATCTGTAATTGTATTATGCAAGAAAAAAGTACACAATATCTTGTGGTTTAAGAAATTCTTAAAAATTAACACCCGCTTGTTATTTAATTTTATGTTTACCACTTATGTTTACCATTATTTACCACCATAAGGTCTTGACCCCAATGTTGTAAGTAATGGTCTTTTCACCGCCGTAATTTCCCATCCCGTAAAGCGTCACCTTCGCTTTTCCTTTCTTTGTATTGTTGATATAACTCGTCTCATCGATCCGATAGTCCACCCCGTATTCCAGCGGCTGCTCCACGCCGCTCACCGTCAGGGTCAGATCTTGCGCCGACAGCATTACGGGCCTGCCGTCCTGATAGCTCTTTGCCGTTGTCTTCACCTTCGCCTTCGCGATATCCGCTGCCACGATCCGATAGACAGCCGAAATCTCCGGTGCCTGCTCTCCCTGCCCGGCATATGCGCCCATGCCTTTCGCTGTCACACGAATCTGCGTGTCCTTCTGCGGGATATCGTCCTCACCCACGAAGTCCCCTGCTTTTCGTTCGCGCTCCACGAGCACGCCCTCCTCCGCTACCAACACTTTGGCATCCCTTGCATAGGAATACTGCAGATTTTTATCATAGTCTTTGCCTGCCGCAAGCGCCGCGCCGCTCACATCCCTGATTGTGACCTTCGGCTTATAAGCGTTCTTTTTCTCCCGATAGACCACGTCCTTTAACGTCATGGAAATCTTTCCTTCCTTATCCAGACGGCCATCCGTGATCGTAAAGGTTCCTTTGATCGTCCCCTTGAAGTTTCCTTTTCCCTTGATGGTGTAGGCGGGAAGCTTTTTCTCCTCCATCTCCGCTGTCGTCAGTGCGTTATGATTTTGATAAGTTACCGTATAGTCCTTCCCCTGAACAAGCGTCTGTCCGCGGAAAGTCAACTTGATCACGGGCTTGCTGCCGCCCTTCACGTACGGAGTTGTCATGTCGTTTATCCCCGTCGGAAAAAGCTCTGTCTCCGGCTCGTCCTGTGTGTGATAAGACAGGATGATATCCCGGCCCTTTCCCACCTCCTCCGGGTTCAGCTCATAGGGCAGGATCTTGTATGACTTCTTTAACTGCCCGCTGTACTCGTTGATTCCCTGAAAGATGATCGTGGCTGTTCCCGCCTTGAGCGCGCCGCTCTTTGCCGCGCCCGCATAAGACGCCGTATAGTCTCCGGTCCTGCCGCCGTCGGTGCTCTCTACAAGCGTTTCTTCTCCCAGGGTCAGCACATAGCCGCTCTGCCCGACATCGCCGTCCGCCCCCGCGTAAACCTTCGGCACAAGTCCCTCTGTCTTCGCCCTGGCAATGGGTGTTCCTACGATCTTATAGGTCACGCTCTTACTGCCGACATACGCGCTCCCTTCCACTGCCGTGATGGTCGCCGTAGCCGTCCCGACTGTCCCGTCATTTGTGTAAGTTACCGTATAATCACCGGTCCTGCCACCGTCCGTACTCTCTGCAAGTGTCTCCTTTTTAAAAGTTACTTTCAGAGAATCAGGGCGGATGCCGCCCTTTGCTGCCATCTCCTCGTTGGTGTAAGTGCGGTTCGCGATCTTCGCAACCGAAACTTTGCTCATCAGGGTCTTTTTCGTGATCGTCTCATAGACCGTGATCGTGCCTGTATAACCGCCCTTGCCCTTTATGACGACAGGATAGACGCCCGCCGTCTGATAGGCCCCGGTTCCAGTCAGCGGATATTCCACCGTATAGTCCGTGTTTCTCACAAGTTTTTTCCCATTTCGCCACACGGACGGCGCGCTCTTGATGACTTTGCCGCTGTATGCCACAGTCATATCATCCGCCGTGATATCCGTGTCCGTCAGCGCTTTGGGCACGATATCGAAGAAAATCTGCTGCGCTGCGCCATAGTTTCCCTTTCCCTTCACAACGATCGTGGGAACAGGTTTGCCCGCAAGACTGACATGCTTGTTATTTTTATAAGAGACTGTATAATCTACGCCTTCCCGTAGCGCAAGGCACTCCCGATCTTCCGCTTGGAGCAGTTCCCCATCCGGCCTCACCGTACCGTCAAATACCTGCACCTTCGGCTTGACGGCACTGCCCGTGTAGGTCTGATCCCCTACGGGAAGCACATAAAATCCCGTATACAGTTTTGCATCGTAAGGATAGAGCACAAGTTCCTTCGCATGGATCCTGCTGGTCTCATCAAAGCGGCTGCCCGTACCGCCCACGCCCGTGTACCAGCCGATAAAGCGGCTCCCGGAGGGCTCGTCTCCGAGAAGTTCCCGTTTTTCCTGAAAAATCTCCTCCGCCAGCACATCGCCGTAGTTCACAACAATCGGCTTTCCTAATGCCGTCTTTCCATCCCGATTTCTGAACGTGACCGTGCAGGTCTCCACCGTGACGGTATATGACGCTTCATAACCCGCGATCTCAGCTTTGATGACTGCCGTATTGCCTTTCGCGCTGCCCCCGACAGCCGTCACCTTACCGTTTATGACCGTAGCTACATCTGGTGCGGAGCTGCTCCATTTCACCTGCGTGTCGGAAGTGGTATCCTTTGGCAAATACTCCGCAGACAGATTCACGCTCTGCCCGGCAAGCAGCGTAGTCCGATTCTCTGCGGCATCCTCTCCGATGTTTCGGTTTGTCAATGTGACCTGATAGATGGGCGCAATCACCTTCACCACACAGACTGCCGTCTGATTGCCCGCCTTAGACGCTTTCGCCGTGATCTTTACTTCCCCCGTGCCAACTGCGGTAACAGTCGCCTTGGAGGAATCCTCGGGATCCGCCGTAACCTTTGCGATCTTCTGATTGGCGGAGGTCCAGACGATGGTCCTGTCCGCCGTAGTATCCGCAGGATCGAAGCTTACCCGCAGTCCTGTCTGCGAAATATTCTCCGCCTTTTCCTGTGCACTTAAGTTCTTTGTATCCGTCACCACCGTATCGGGTCTGCGCAGTGTGACTTTCTCCTTATCCAATGTAATCTTGCGAAGCGGCGCCTTTACCGTAACCTTGCAGGAGACCTCTACATTCCGGTAGGAGGCTGTGATGACCGCCTCACCCAGATCGACTGCTGTTACCAGTCCCTGATTTACCGTTGCCACCTTAGTATCACTGCTTGCCCATTTTGCCTCCGCCGGGTCGGCTTCCACTTCGTCCACGAAGAATTTAAGCTGCTGTGTCGTCGGATTTGCCGCATCTTCGGAACGTTTCATGGTAAGGCTCGTCTGATCCAGCTTTAAGGCAGGATAGTACGTATCGTTCGGCATATTGTTATAGACTGGGATCTTAAACACAAACGCGCTGTTTAAGGTGCCTGCATTTGCGTACATTTTCTTCGTGCTGTAAGACTCGCTGCGCGGCGCCTGGATATTCTGCATGTACTGATGATTGTAAAGACCGTAAGGACTGTTCTTGTCCACATTGAATTTTTCCAGATAAATGGTGTCCTGATATTTGAGGATATAGTTTTTGCCGATGGTGGCCGCACCGCCGTCCAGCGACTTATAGCGGGTATTCCAGCCCTGATTCTTCGCATAGGTCAGTCCCTTGATGATCTTCTCTGCTTCGGAGGCGCCGTTTACGCCTACATTGAAGTAATTGTAGTATCCCTGATAACCCGGATACGTGCCGGAAATCAGTCCCGACGTTCCCTGCCCCTGCTCCTGATAGACCCGGGACGCCAAGTGGATCGGACTCAGCTTCCTGTTTTTTCCGATCTCATAAAATGCCCCCGCATAGGTGCGCCCGGCCGAATCATCCGCCAGCTTCCCCTTCATAAAAGTATTGTTTAAGAAAGACTGCACCGCCGCTTCCGTATGATAGGAGGCGTTAAACGTCAATTGCTCAAACTGGAAGATATAACTTTCCGTCAGAAAATTGCGGGGATCCATGTGATAGGCCACCGCCGGCTGCGTCGCATAATACCAGCCGTTCTCAATAGGGCAGACATCACCGACCCAGCCCTTTGCCGTATTATCGTTGGTCTTCTGGATCAGGCTCCTGTCACCCATCTCCTGCGACACAGATGTCGCAAAGTCAAGCCCTGTCTTCATCGGCACAAACGTCCAGTTCGGATGAGCGCTTTTCAGGTTCCGAAGATCCGCCTGATAAGACCCCGGAAAGGCGCTGATATCCGAAGTATCCACGGCATAGGTCATCATGGAATAGCTGCGCATTCCATAGGCCGTATGGCGATAGGTATCCTCACCTGATTGCAGGATCGGAAGCAGATATTCCTCCTCCCAGGCAAGCCAGTCTTCGTCGGAATAAGCCAAATAATAACTCTGGACATACCCTAAGCCCTCCGCACCATTTAACAGGTACTGCACCTGATACCAAACGTCATCCTCCGTGATCACCACACCTTGCAGATACAGCGTCTGTCCAATCTCCAACACCGCCACGGCCTCACTGCCCGTATCCGCCTCTCTGCGAGCCTGGTAGCTGTCCGCATGGTAAAGCAGCGCCATCAGCGGTTTTTCCGCAGCCAGCGCGGCAAATGCACTCTGTGCTTCTTCGATCATCGCTTCCCGCTCTGCATCCAAATCATTTTCAGACACAGAAGACAGGTCATTGTCGGAAACCGCAGTGAAATCGTTCTCCGAAACCGAACCCGTATCATTCCCGGAAACCTGCTCTGTGTCCTCTGTCGGCGGTACTTCCTCCGCCGGAGGCGTATCTTCCCCTTCTGCGGGCAGCTCCGTCGGCGGCAGCTCCTCTGTCGGAGGCGCATCTTCCCCTTCCGCAGGTGGTTCCTGACCTTCTTCTGTCGAAGGCGTATCCTCCCCTTCTGCGGGCGGCTGCACTTCTTCCTCGGGAGGCGTATCTCCATTTTCTGTGGGTGGCTCCGTCGACGGCACGTCTCCATCCTCTGCCGGCGCCTCCTGATCCTCCGCCGCCGTATTTTCCGAAAGGCTTTCCATCCCCGGTTCCGCAGCCAGCGCCGTGAGAGGCACACTCTCCAGACACAAGATCAGGCAAAGCAGCACTGCCAGACCTCTAACCGTTTTGAAACACTGTCCTTGTCGATGCGCAGCCTTATATTTTTCGATCCTAAACATGCAATCACCAATCCTTTACCAGGTATATCCCTTCATTGCAGCCATGCAAAATAATAATGGTTGCAAAGTTATGTCTACCAAATTCTTTTTCATCATAGCATAAAAAAGAGAATTGGCACAAGTAAATATGTGCCAATTCCCTAAAATTTCTATAAATTCTACATCTTATGTCAAATACGGATTCCTGTCATATCACTTTCTTGAAATATGCTATCGTCTTTTCCAATCCTGCATTTAAATCGATCGTCGGATTCCATCCCAGCTTTTCTTTCGCCAAATCAATGACCGGCTGCCTCTGCGTCGGATCATCACTTGGCAAAGGCTCAAAAACCAACTTTGATTTTGAATCGGTCATCGCAATAATCTTCTGTGCCAGTTCCAACATGGTAAACTCTCCGGGATTTCCGATATTGACAGGACCGACAAAGCCCTCGCAATTCATCATGCGAATCACACCGTCAATCAGATCATCCACATAGCAGAAACTTCTGGTCTGCATTCCGTCTCCATAAATCGTGATATCCTGACCTTTCAATGCCTGAACAATAAAATTGGATACCACCCTTCCATCATTCTGATTCATTCTGGGACCATATGTATTAAAGATCCGAACCACGCGAATATCAACCTGGTGCTGCCTGTAATAATCAAAAAAGAGCGTCTCCGCCATCCGCTTTCCCTCATCATAGCAGGAACGGAGTCCGATCGGGTTTACACAGCCCCGATAAGTTTCCGGCTGCGGGTGCACTTCGGGATCCCCATAAACTTCTGACGTGCTGGCCTGAAGAATCCTCGCCTTTACACGTTTTGCCAGTCCCAGCATATTCAAAGCGCCATGGATACTAGTCTTAGCCGTTTTAATGGGATTATACTGATAATGCACCGGACTTGCGGGACAGGCAAGATTATATATCTGATCCACTTCTACATATAAAGGCTCTGTGATATCATGGCGAATAAACTCAAAATACGGATTCGACAGAAGATGTCTGATATTGTCTTTACTGCCCGTAAAGAGATTATCCACACAAATCACATCGTTTCCTTCTCCAATCAACCGATCGCACAAATGAGAGCCAAGAAATCCCGCCCCTCCGGTTACCAATACTCTTTTCATCTTATTTCCATCCTCTCACGCCGAATTCTTTTTCCCTCACTCAGTCCATTCTTTAACGATATTTCCAAATCACATAGAGCGCACGCAATCCATCCTTAAACCCGATCTTTTTCCCCTCCTCATTGGTCCTGGGATAATAAGATATCGGTACTTCGTGTATCCTGATTCGTTTCTTAGATATTTTCGCCGTTATTTCCGGTTCAAAGCCAAACCGATTTTCATGAATGTCAATGCTCTGAATGATCTCCCGCCGAAATGCCTTATAGCAGGTTTCCATATCCGTTAGCTTTTGATGCGTAAAAAAATTGGAAAAAATGGTAAGAACGCGGTTTGCCATCCTGTTGGCAAAATATCCCTTGCGTTTCTGATTCAGAAATCTGGAGCCGTAAACAACCCGCGCCTTTCCCTCGAAAATAGGATCGACCACTCGCGGATACTCCAACGGATCATATTCGAGATCGGCATCCTGAATGATCACCACATCCCCCGTTGCGGCCTGAAAGCCTGTCCGAAGCGCTGCTCCCTTTCCTCCGTTCTCCTCCTGATAAATAATCCTGCTCACGCGCGGCGCGATCTCATTCCTGAGAATACTCCTGGTTTGATCCGTAGAGCAATCATCAACAATAATGATTTCCTTATTCTCAATTGGCGACTGCAGCACTTTTTCCACAATCGTTGCAATATGATTTTCTTCATTATAACAAGGTATGATGATTGAAAGTTTTTTGGACTCTGCTCCCGTATTCATGTGAGAAAAATCTCCTTTGCAATTGATCTGTCCCCAAATAACTATATAGACAATAGTCTACCATATAACATTTCATTTTACAACCAGCTTGATTTTCCGCTCTCCAACAAATACTGATTCTTCCCATATTCTGTAATTTTTGAATAAGTTCTGTCCCCTATTGTTATCGCTTCCTCCGGAAGCGGGCCAAACCAAATCACACAGTCCGGCACAAAATTCTCATTCGTGTACTTCGCCGATTTATTTTTTACCAGCACATGCTCCAACCGGCAGCCGTCCAGCATTTTCCAGAACGGATATTCAAAATCATCCGCCTTGCACAGCCTAAGCCCTACCTCATCATAATGCTTGGACCTGATCTCATCCACCAGAGGCACATAGACAGCCAATTCCTCCGGACGTACCGCAAAATAGCCATAGGCTCTCATGCCCTTGCTACTCTTGCGAATATCATTATGATATTGAAACAGACTGCATGCCTGCAGGACGCAGAGCAGGCTGATCAAACCAATCAGACACAGGCGCAGCGGATGCTCCCATTTTCCCGTTGTCCCCCTTCGTATTGCTGCAGCAATCAGCGGACACATAAGTGCCAGATAAGATATCATATATCTGCTCACCCAAGGCTCCCAGCGCAGTATCACGCAAAAAATCAAAAAGGACAGAGCCGCCGCCACAAAATAGCCGCGCTCCTTATCTTCCCATCGATTTTTTCCTGTCCGCAGAAGCGTCCATAGAACACAAAAAACGAACAGCCAGAACACGGTCGGATTCACCGCTACATCGCAGTTGTAAGTTCCCGCCTTGTGCAGCCAATAGACCCCTCCCCTTTCCGAAATGGCCTCCGCGTTCAGCTCCACATTCAGGAAGGAAGCCGCTTTTACAGCAATTTGTGCAAAGATTTTCTCGCCGTTCTTCACAAAAGCCGTTGGCATATTAAAGGAGATATTCTTTAACATATTGACAAACAGATAAGTCGGCTGCATCGTTGCCACGATCTGCGTCGCGCCCGCGCTCGGGCTTGCGTAGGCGTCAAACGACTTAAAGTTCCGCAGAATTTCCGGCGCCATCGGCACTGCCACCCACGGCAGAGCGCAGACAAATATCTTCGCCAAATCTTTTATCCTGTCTTTTCTCCTGATGCAGACAAATAACAGCCAGAATGCAAAAACTACCATTCCCACACAGACGGAAGGTTTTGCAAGATAGCCCCAGGCAACACTCAGGCCCATGGTTCCCACCCTGAAAATCGTGATTCGGTTAAACTGCATGTTCTTTTTTCCATCCACATAATCAAGCAGCCGATACACAAAAAACAGCAGCCAGACTGCCGCAAAATTATCAACCTGTGTAGTCACTGCCTCCGCAAATGCAATTGGCATCGTCATATATAACAGCATCGCCAGAAAACGGAAGCGTCCGTCACAGGAAAGCTTTTTTGCGATGGCGCCCACCAGAATCGCGTTAGTGATATAAGAAAATGCCTGCAGCAAATTAAAAAACCAATCATGTCCCCGACAGAGTATGTAAACATGCAAATTGACAAACTCCGCCAGCACCGGACTGGATATCTGCCTGATACAATTTGTCGCATAATGCGCTATCGATCGGTTCTGTCTCCAGTAAGCAATACGCGGCAAATGATAGGTCATGGAATCCCAGTTGTATGGAATGGTACCCAAAGCCAAAAAGAGCACCGTTGCTCCGATGAGCAGAAGAATTGCATAATAAGGCTCTTTTTTCAGCCCATACCATACGCGTCTGCATGTCTCCCGCAACGTGCCTGCCGTAAGCCCCGCGCGCCGCCACTGCACTACTAACATGCCAAGCAGCAAAACATCCGCAATGCCCCATGCCACAAAAAGGAATCGAAAGCGCACTGCTTGAAACACGGACAACCCTTCTGTCAATGTAAAAAGAAACAACACCCACAAACAACAGGCTTCCATATAAGAACCGATAGCCGTATCCTCTATGCATTTTCTCTTCTTATACCAAAAAATATTACCGTACAACGCTATGTTCGCAAGCAGCATATCATTCTCCATAGTTAATTGCAAAAAAGTTACAGAATCATTCCCATAATATTCCGAATCGTATTCCAGTCCGCTCCGTCCGGCGGAAGGACACGATACCAATACGCCCGCATACTGATCAAATTCCACACAATACATACCCCGCATAAGCCATAGACTGCCACAGCCATCGTCTTATACATGGTTTTTCTCCCGCCCTGCTGCCGCCACTTCTCCAAGCTTTCAAACACGCGAGCTATCAATATCGCAAAAACGCATAGGAAATCAACTGCCACTCTCTGCCCGAAAGATCCCCCGTAATACCACATCCACCACGCGCTGGACACATACAGGATCAGCAGGAGAAACACCGTCAATCCGATATGAAGGTTATCTTTCTTTTTATATGCGATCACCATTCCCGGCAGCGCCAAAATAAGAATCGGGCTCCAAAATAGAAGTCCCTTTCTCACGCTGAACAAAAAATTGCCAACCTGCGGCGCCAGCCATTCAAAATACTCTCCTCCATAAGAATACAGGAACCAATTTCCGGTAGCCGCATGCCAATAGAAAAGCTGCGGAAAAAGCGTGATGACCCCCGTCAGGATGATCGGAACCGCCCGTGCCGGCTTGAGGATCGTGACCATACGCGCTTTCAGCGTATTCCAATCAGTAACACCATAAAACACATAGGTCAGCACAAATAAGATATTGGTATTGCGGCACATGAAGATCAATCCTGCCAAAAAACCAAAGATACAGGTCTGCCATATCTTATTTTCTCCTGCTTTCTGCCTTTCTTCATACCAGCATAGGTAATAGAGAAACAGATTAAATAAAAAATAAGAATATATGTGAGAAAAGCAGGCGTCATAGGAAGCATAATGAAACAGATTCGTCCCATAGGTGATTACCACACAGGTGATCAGGGATACCCTCTTGGAAAAGCCGAGAAATCCCGTCAATAATTGATAAAGCAGGATCGTTCCCGCCACCCAATAGCAAACGCCGCCAAAAAGCACCATATACTGGTAAAGGTTACTGTATCCGGTCGCCGTCGCACTTCCCGTAAGCGTATCCCGAAGAAGCGACAGCAGGTGCGCCGCAAAGAAAAACGGACTTTCCATGATGGCAACGCCAACAGGATATTTATTGACCGGTCCGCCATCCGCCTCTATTAATTTCAGACTATGTTCCCAGCCTTCCGCTTCAATAAATCCAAACGAAAAATCCCCGCGCAGAAGCGCCGGCAGATACGCATAATATCCAAACCCGTCAGAATATACCTTGGGCGCATTTAACACTTTCACATGATATACCCAGACAATGCTGACGAGCATCAGGAAAGCAGTGATGACAAGAAAAATAGCAAACGCTCTCTCCTGCCTCCACTTATTGCCCAAACTTATGACAGGAGTTACCGCCATTCTCTCTCTGTTTTCTTTTCTTTTCTTCTCTATCATCATTTACTCGCGACTGAAAATCTTAATTTTCAATCTTTCCTTCCCAGCATTGTCCATTCTAAAATACAATCAATTTCCCGATGCATTCAATTGCAAAAATTGCCGAATCTGCCTGTTCATCAGCTCCGTTATATCTCCGCCATCCCGATAGGCAACCGTCCACTCCACGATTTTTTCCATTGCCGTTTCCACATTCCAGACCGGTTTCCATCCAAATACACTTTTAAGCTTCGCGCAATCCAGCTTTAAAAAATTTGCTTCGTGAGGCCCGCCGTCGTACTCGTTTTTCCAGCCTGCCTGCTGCCCCGTTCTCTGATTCCATTTCTCGCAAAACAGCGTCACGATCTGTCCCGTCGTATAACAGTCCGTTTCATCCGGTCCGACATTATAGGGACCCGCGCAGACAGGATCCTCATACTGTTTCGCCGCCAGCATCAGATATACTGCCACCGGCTCCAGAACATGCTGATAAGGTCTGATGGAATACGGATTCCTGACGATGATCTCCTGCCCTGACAGAACGGCACGCACACAGTCGGGAATGATTCGATCCGCCGCAAAATCACCGCCGCCGATCACATTGCCTGCCCTTGCGGTAGAGACAGCCGCCGGTCGATTTTCAGCATCCTCTTTTCGGACGATCGGATTCATAAATGAGTTTTTATAGCTGCTTGTAACCAGTTCCGAGCAGGACTTTGAGTTCGAATAGGGATCATAACCGTTCAATTCCTCATTTTCCCGATATCCCCATGCCCATTCCTTATTCAGATATACTTTGTCGGTCGTCACATTCACAAAAGAGCGCACGCAAGGATGGGTACGCACACACTCCAGAACATTGACCGTTCCCATGACATTTACCTCATACGTATAGACCGGATTGCGATAAGATTCCCTGACGATCGGCTGCGCCGCCATATGAATGACAATCTCCGGCTGCGTCTCGTCAAACACCTGCTGCAAATGCGCAAGATCACGGATATCTCCCGTTACGGAGTTGATTTTATCCTCAATTCCACTCAGTACAAATACACTCGGCTCCGTAGGCGGCGTAAGGGCATAGCCTGTCACCTGCGCGCCGAGCTGTGTAAGCAGCATACACATCCATGTGCCCTTGAACCCTGTGTGGCCTGTGACCAGCACCTTTTTACCTTGATAAAAGTCCAAACCAAAATCAGTATTTACCATATTCCTGCTCTTTCTGCCATTCACAGCCGCGCTTCATATACTTGCTTCTTCTCTGCCGCCATCACGCACCGCCTTCTATTTTACTGTCTCAATCAGCATCTTCGCCATATAATCGATCATCTCGTCCGTCATCCCAGGATAAACGCCGACCCAGAATGTATCTTCCATAATGCGATCCGTGTTCGCAAGCTCTCCCACGATCCGATAGCCGTCCCCTTTCGCTCTCAATTCATCGAAACAGGGATGTTTCGTCAGATTGCCCGCAAACAGCATCCGCGTCTGAATCCCATGGTTTTCCAAGTACTGCACGACCTGACTCCGGCTGACTCCCTCCCTGCAGGTAAGCAGGAACCCAAACCAACTCGGGTTGGAATGCTCACAGGCTTCGGGCAAAATCAGCTTGTCCTCGACCTGCACCGATTCATTCGCAAGCAGTGCTGCTTTCAATCTGTCAAAATTATGCCGTCTCCGCTCCACAAAAGAAGGAAATTTTTCTAACTGTGCACAGCCGACCGCCGCCTGCAGATCCGTAGCCTTTAAATTATATCCAAAATGAGAATAGACATATTTGTGATCATATCCCAGCGGCAGTTCGCCGTACTGCCTGTCAAACCGATGTCCGCAGAGATTGTCATGCCCGGACGGACACACACAGTCACGCCCCCAATCTCTGAAAGAACGGATGCACTTATGCAGCAGCGGGTTATCCGTGTAGACCGCCCCGCCCTCTCCCATCGTCATGTGATGCGGCGGGTAAAAGCTGGAAGTCCCAATATCTCCGATCGTTCCCGTCAGCTTCCAAACGCCGTCGATCATATATTCAGAGCCCAAAGCGTCACAGTTGTCTTCTACCAGCCACAGATCATGTTTTTTACAAAATGCGCTGACCGCCTGCAGATCAAAAGGATTCCCCAACGTGTGCGCAATCATGACCGCCCTCGTCCGTTCCGATAACGCCTCCTCCAGCATGGTCACGTCGATGTTGTATTGCGGAATGGTCACATCTACGAACACCGGCACCGCACCGAACTGAATCATAGGCGCCACCGTTGTCGGGAACCCCGCCGCTACCGTGATCACTTCGTCGCCACGCCTGATTGCCCGTTCTCCCAAAAGCGGCGAAGTCAGTGCCATGAACGCCAGAAGGTTCGCCGAAGATCCGGAATTGACAAGCGAGCAGAATCTAACGCCCAGATATTCCGCCATCTTTCGCTCAAATTCATCCGTATACCGTCCCGCCGTCAGCCAAAATTCCAGCGCACAGTCCACCAAATTGACCATTTCGGCACTGTCGTAGACTCGGGAGGCGTATGGAATCCGCTGCCCCTCTCGAAAAGGTTCCTTTCGATTATGATAGGTGGCACAATATTGCTTTACCAGACTTAAGATTTCTTCTCTTGCCTGCTGTTCTGTTTTACTGTTCATATAAACATAATCTCCTTAACTTACATACAACTCTTTTAGCTGATTCAATTGATGTTGTTTTGTCCGCATGGCATTCGCAGCCGTAACTTTTATATCTTTCCATGTAAGGTCTGTTTCTCTCTCTTTACATAGTACAAACACCTCATAAAGCGTTTTTACTACAATTCCACTCTTGCGGGAGAAAAAAGCCTTAGCCAATGTTTTAGAATCTGCATCATCAGACATAAAATACAAATAACCCATTTTTCTCGCCATGTATAGTGATCGGATTTCGCCAAGGCTTTCCCCTCTATCTGCATATGTATAAATATTTTCTCCTTCCGGAAAAGGAAAATAGTTTATTCGCTCATAGGCTTCTCTAAAATACTCGTCATAAGATTTTTTGTCTTGCTCCCTCAAGTAATCGCTATAACATATAATACGAATCGCCCCTGACTGCATCAATTCCTGCAAATACAAATTATCCCTTAATTCTATCTCAGCAACAAACTCATGCATGACCGGGTTCAGATTCAATTCCTTCATCACTCTTTGCAAAAGTGCTGTTCCGTACTCATACTCTGTAATTTTTCTAAAAAAATCTGCATCTATCACTGCCCCGGTCTGCTCATCCATATCCTACTCTCCAAAATGATAGGTTCCTTCCTCTATGTCTATCCACCTTAAATGAAACATTTCTCTCAGGCGGGCTATTTTTTTATCTGAATACACTTCTTGCCTTTCCAGCAGTCTGATATCCTGCTCAATATTCTCCATGGAATATGCCCGGTTGACTGTCTCTAATCTGGTATACTGATTCTCTCTGATTAAATATTGATAGAGTTCAGCCTGCCTCGAAAAACCATCCAAGTACTGTTGTTCCGCCCCCTTCCTGATATATCTCAATTCACTGAATCTGCGTATAATTGCTTTATACGGTGTACAAAAGTAGTTCATTAGGTATGTCACAAGACGAACCATCATGCTTTCGGTTAATTTAGAGCCTTGGAAATCATATTCTTCTAATTTATCAGTCAATACCCTTCTGAATATCATTTCCGGTAACAGCAGTTCCGCCGCAAACCGGTTGACCAGTTTTTCCGAATCCAAGTCCTGCAGGCCTGTCTTTTCTTTGATATATGAATCCACCTGCCACACATGACCTAATTCATGAGCCGCAGTCCATGTCTGTTCCTGTACTGCCTTTGTGGTGTTGATGAACACAAACTGTTTCATCTCCCCATTGACGGGCTTTATCATATGACACCCCTCAACGCCACTGTCTTCCAATGCATAGAACAAGACAATACACTCTGCTTTCAAAATGGCAAACACATCGTCCCTGATTACCTCATTTACAATATGCTTTTCCTCCCGCACCTCTGCTATAAATTGCCGGATTGTTTGCGTTATCAAACCACTATTGTTCATTTTAGCCGCCATTTGCCTCATCGAAAGAAGTCATCTGCCTAAACAGATGACTTCAGTCCTTCCTCCCGCAAAGTTTCCTGCACATCACAATAAGCATCAAACAAATCCAAAATTTCACGCTTATGCGCGGCATTAGAAAATCTGCCTCTACACTCCAAGCATCCCGCCTGCTCATAAGATTTATCATCCAGCTTCTTGTACAGGGTCTCTATCGAAACTCCCAGCATCTTTGCTATTTCTTCCTTTTCACCGCTATCCGGAATCAATCTTGCATCCATCATCTTCTGTACTTCATATTCGGAATAGCCAAGCCTTTTGGCAAACTCATTCACCCCGATATCAGCTTTCCTCATGTACAATTGCAGGTTGTTACCAAACACTCTGCTCTGCTCTCTCATCGCAATCCTCCTGCCGCCATAACAGCTTGCGGTATCAATCATTCTGCCCCGTATAGGCCAAATTCTATTATTAGTATACCACGAACGATACAAATTCGTACACACTGTTTTGTATCATTCGTTACCAGATTTTCCACGGCGCCTCCCCCGCGCTCCACAAGCCTTCCAGGTAGGCACGGTCGTGCACTGTATCCATCGGCGACCAAAAACCCGGGTGCCTGTACGCTGCCATCTGGTGATCTGCCGCCAGCCGCTCAAACGGCGTTTTCTCAAGCATCTCTGAGCCGTCGCCCAGATAGTCAAACACTTCCCTATTCAACACCATAAATCCTGTGTTTACCCATGACTGGTCCTTCCTTGCCTTCTCCTTAAAACTTTCGATCATATCGTTTTCATCTATCTTGATCGCGCCGAATCGTCCCGCCGGCTGCGTGGTCGTAATGGTGGCGATCCTGCCGTGAGACTTATGAAAAGTAAGCAGCGCCGAAATATCCACATCCGCCACACCATCCCCATATGTCAGCATGAAGCTCTCATCTTCCCCAATATAATCCCGAATCCGCAGGATGCGACCGGCCGTCAACGTCTCCAAGCCGGTATTCGCCAAAGTCACCCGCCAAGGCTCCGCTGTGGAATTGTGATACTCCCTCGATTTATCCATCAGCCCAAATGTAGCATCGGACTGATACATATAGTAATGAACAAAATAGTCTTTGATCATATGCCCTTTATAGCCGCAGCAGATGATAAAATCATGATAGCCGTAGGCGGAATATATTTTCATAATATGCCAGAGAATCGGCTTATCTCCGATCTCTACCATCGGCTTTGGTTTGATCACCGATTCCTCGCTGATGCGGCTGCCCTTGCCGCCGGCTAAGATGACTACTTTCATAGATACTTCTATTTCCTTCCTGACATCAGTCATTCTTCTTCCATCATCTGTTTATCTATAAGTAACTAAGTATTTTTGATCCATGGTGCCATTCCCGCATTCCACATATTTTCCATGGCAACTCTGTCACGATATGTTTCAACAGGTGTCCAAAAGCCCTTGTGCTTATAGGTGGCAATCTGTTTCTCATCTGCCAGTTGATTGAGCAAAAAACTTTCCAGCTCATAGTTCCCATTCAAAATGTTAAATATCTTTTTATTCATTACAAACAGGCAGGCGTTTGTCCATGCCTGATTCTCATTCGCGCCGTGCTGTTTCCCCACAACAAGACCTTCCTCGTTTATTTCCAGAGATTTGTTTCGTCCGGTCGGCTGCGCCAACGCCATCGTCACCATCTTTCCCTGGCTTATGTGCTGATCGTACAGCTTCAACACGTCAATATCCGAGAGGCAGTCACCATATGTTACAATAAAGTTTTCCTCTTCTATATAATCTCGAATCTGCGCCACACGCTGGCCGGTAGCACCGTACAGTCCTGTATCTACCACTGTTACCTTCCAGTCTTCCGTGCGGTTTTTATGGATCTCAATCTGATTATTCTGCAAATCCACCGTGATATCAGACTGGTAAATATAATAATCCATAAAATATTCCTTAATCATATTCACCCGATATCCGCCGCAAATGATAAATTCGTGATATCCATATGCGGAAAAGTTTTTCATAATATGCCAGAGCAACGGTTTCCCGCCAATCTCCGCCATCGGCTTCGGAATCCCTTCCTGCTCATTGCTGATCGTGCTTCTTGTTCCTCCTGCCAAGATAACTACTTTCATATCTCATGATATCCTTTCAATTTTGTGGTCAATATCCCACCGTACAGCAGACAAAGCAGTGACATCAATGCCATATAACTAATCGCCGCTCCCATCGTCCCATACCTTGATACAACAGCAGGCAGACCAAGCGCCGCTGTCACCGCAACAATACCGTGCGGCAGCAGAAGTGCCTTTTGGCAGCGCATGATCGTCAACACCACGCTTTGGTATCCTGATACTGCCAGAAAAGCGCTTGCCAGAAGCAATATCATCAGTTCCCTTTTATATCCGGTCAAATCCGTATGGTATAATAGTGAAAGCACAGGAATGCCCAATAAATAAGCTCCCGCCATACACACGACGGCCAGTATGCCTATGATCATGATCTGCTTTGCAATCCGTTTTTTGAATGGTACGACCCGTCCCTGCTCCCATTCAACCGCCATGGGCACAAGCGTCGGCTGATAGATAAAGTTATTCAACAGACCGATCACAAAAACCGGCATGGCCACAAACCCATAACACGCCTGTATCTCATCCGTCAGATATGCATCAATGGCGTACTTTGGCATATTATTCTCAAAAAAAGCCAAGAAAGATATGCCAAACAACGGTAAAACCGCCTTCAGGAGCTGTCCGATCTGCCCAACATTGATCTTTTCTCTGATAAGTTTTGAAAACTGATCCTCCTCGGCGCATAACCTTGGATAAGTTGCCCACAGAAGCACCAAAAAAATCACGATCGAAAGCGCCAGGCACAACAGCAGCGCTTTTTTCATATTCCGACTGCCATACAGAACAACAGGGAAAAACAGCAGAATACCGATCCACCTGACGCAGAACATCCTTGCTCCCGCATACAAGCAGTTCCTCTGCTGAAAATATCCCCATATAACATCTTCCAAAGCCTCGACCGCATAAATCATGCATATCGCAAAAACGATCCCCAACTTATCAGCGCCATATCCCAATCCCGCCGAGGCATAGCACAAATAGCCGCAGACAACCAAAATCATTAAAAAAACAGTGATCATACGGGTCGTAAAATATGTGGAACTTGAAAATCTGTTTTCCACATCAGTCACCTGATAGTTACGCACCCCAAATTTACCGATTGGCAGCATCAGATTCCCAACCGCAAAAGCCAGCGTCAGCATACCCGCATCAGTAAGTCCCGTCATGCGCGTAACAATCATCGACATGACTACAGCCTCTGCCGCATTGATCACCCCGGCCGCGGTATTCCAAATATAATCTCTTTTGCGTGGATTTTCCATGCGGTCCTTTCTCGACAACATCCAAATGCTTTACCGTGATTTTCTGTCAGACGCCGTTTTGTTTCGAATCCGTTCCATCCTCGCCAAGATTCAGCTTTTCACTTACGATCACATCCGGCTGCCTCGACACTTTGCGTAGAATCGCGCCAATATACTCTCCCAATACACCCATAAACAAAAGCTGCACGGAACCCAAAAACAGCATTCCGATCAACACCGGCGCCATACCTGCCGGGAATCGGTACCACAATGTCAATTTCATAATAAAATAGAATACACCCAGCAGAAAACTGATGACAGACATACAAAATCCGGCGACCGTCATCAGCCGAAGCGGCGCCGTAGAAGTATTCACCAGACTGTTCAGAGCGAAATTCAGATAGCGCCACACATTGTAACTGGATTTGCCACTGCGCCGCTTCTCCTGCACGTACTGTATCAGCTTTATCTCATATCCCATATCAGCCAGGGCATTTCTCAGAATAATGTCTTCGTCTATCTTAAGGATTTCATCCAAAACCTCCCGGTCATATAATATAATACCCGACATATGCTCATACTGCGGTACATCGGAAAAGGCGTCCATGATCTTATAGTACACGTGTCTCAGGAAATATTTGATCTTTCCTTCTTTTGAGCCGGTCTTCTGCCCGGCTACCACCTTATAACCCTGTTCCCAATATTTTATAAATTCCGGCAGTAACTCTGGCGGCTCCTGAAAATCACAGGCTATGTGGACGATTACATCCCCGGTGCAATACCCAAAACGCATCCGCCGTCCGCGTCCGCCAGACCCATAATTCCTATTCAGCATAAGGACTTTAATGTGCTTGTCCGCTGCTGCCAGTTCACGAAGCCTTTGCTTAGAGTTATCAGTCGAACAATTATCCCTAAAAAGGATCTCATAATCATAATCCAGAGACTGCATAATCTGTGTGAGTGCCTCCGCCATCGGCTTTACATTATCTTCTTCATTATAGCAGGGTACGTTAATCGATATTTTTTTTCTCATTTTGCTGTCCCTCTCAGCCTCTGTTTACGCTCCAATGTGCTATTCACTTCCAATAAGCTTAATAACATACTACTATAATACCCAGTATTTCCCTTATTTTCAACCCTTTTATAGTTATCCCCCGAACCTGGCGGTCTTATAAACGGAAGCAGCTCTCCCTCTCAATGACCCTACAGGGAAATTCAACTCTCAGATACTCACTGTGCTTATGCGAGATCCGATCCAAAAGCACCGTGACCGCCATTCGGCCCATTTCTTCTTTGGGAATATCCACTGTAGTCAGAAGTGGAGTCGAAGTCATGGCTCCTGCAATATTATCAATCGCAATAACCGATACCGCCCGCTTCTTTTCCTTCTTTTGCGAAGCGCTGTCGGTCAAGGCCTGCATGGCTCCCAATGCGGTGATATCATTTGCGCAAAACACCGCCGTCATATCCTGCTTGCGCAGCTCCATCATAGCCTGATAGCCGCTTTCATAAGTTTGGTCCGTTGACTGGATATAGTGATAGTTGATTGGGATGTTTTGTTTGATCAATGTCTCGCAATATCCCACATAACGCGCTTCAAAAGAGCAGTCACCGATGTAGCCGATCTTTTGATGTCCCAGCGAAAGCAGGTATTCCATTGCCTTCACGGCGGCCGTCTTACCATTGCAGATAATTTCATCCATCTTATAATCGGTAGGATTCCTGTCTACTCCCACTATATTACGGGTATCATGTTTTAAACGGGTCAAAAACGCATCCGAACACCGCCCTAAAATAATAATGCCGTCAATCTCATCCAATGCAGAAAAATCTACTTCTTCTGCATTGGTAACCATTTGCAAAATACAGGACCTCTCGAGAAGCGCCTCCTCAATACTTTGAAAGAGTTCCCGAAAAAAAGGATCTTTATCAAGGAACCCGAAGCGCGTCAAAATAACCGCTATTTTATAAGTTTTCGCAGTTTCCCATTTTCCCATTTTCAGATTGCGCGCTTCCGTGTTGGGAACGTACTGCAAAGCATGCGCCGCCTCCCATATCTTTTCTTTCAATTCCGTAGACGCGCAGTTCGGAACGGTATTGTTTAGTACCCTTGAAACAGTAGACGGAGAAACGCCAACCATTTCCGCAATTTTCTTTAAAGACATCAATTCCTCTTTTCTTTTAGACAAACGTTTGCTAATAATTGAGTTGCATTTGTAAAATTTATTGCATATACTGTCCGTAAACAATTATAACAAATCTTGCCAAAAATGCAAGAATTTGTTAGATAACCAAAGACACAGGAAAGGAATGGTACTTAAAACCATGAAAAAAATTAAAGAAAACGTTTGCTTATCATTGTTATCGATATCCCTTCTCGGCGGAATACTGACCGGATGCGGAAACAGTTCCGAAAGTGCCGGCAAAGAGAATGCCGCTGTCGAGCTGTTAAATGTCTCGTACGACCCGACAAGAGAACTCTACGTATCCTATAACGAACTGTTTTGCAAATACTGGAATGAGAAGACCGGGCAGGATGTGACTGTGACACAATCCCACGGCGGTTCCGGCTCTCAGGCGCGCTCCGTGATCGAAGGAAACGAAGCGGATGTCGTAACTCTGGCGCTTGCACATGATATCACAGCAATCGAAGAAGCCGGACTGATCGAAGGCGGATGGGAAGATGAATTTGAGAAAGACAGCTCTCCTTATACCTCTACTATTGTATTTCTGGTTCGCAAGGGAAACGAGAAAAATATCCTCGACTGGAATGATCTGATCCGCGACGATGTCGCTGTCATTACGCCCAACCCCAAAACTTCCGGCGCCGCCTGCTGGAGTTTCCTTGCGGCCTGGGCTTATCAGCAGGAACAGGACGGGCAGGATGAGCCTGCCACGCAGGAATTTATGAAGAAACTGTATCAGAATGTACTGGTGCTGGACTCCGGCGCCAGAGGTTCGACCAATACTTTCGTGGAAAACAAACAGGGTGATGTACTGCTTGCCTGGGAAAACGAAGCCTATCTTTCCATGCAGGAATACCCCGACGAGTATGAGATCGTAGCACCAAGCATCAGCATCCTGGCACAGCCTTCCGTGGCGATAGTTGACAGCAACGCCAAGAGCCACGATACACAGGAAGCCGCTGCCGCTTATCTGGAATACTTATACAGCGATGACGCGCAGAGACTGGCCGGACAAAATTTTTACCGTCCTTCAAACGAAACCATTCTCAAGGAGTTTTCCGACCAGTTCGATCTTGGCATGAACCTTGTGACCATAGAAGATTTCGGCGGATGGAACGAAGCCTACAAAAAGTTTTTTGACGACGGAGCCATATTTGACCAGATCTATGAGAATTAACCGGAAAGGGCATCTGACATGGAACAACAGATTGTAAAAGTAAAAAACAAGAGAGGCGTTAAGGTCATTCCCGGATTCGGATTTTCCATGGGCGTCACACTGTTTCTGTTAAGCGTTATTGTCCTGATCCCGCTGGCCTCCATTTTTCTCAGCACGGCCCGCCTTGACTTTCGGGAATTTTGGGAAATCGTAACCTCAAGACAGATCGTATCCGGTTATATCGTGAGTCTTTCCTGCTCCTTTATCGCCGCACTGGTCAACGTTGTGTTTGGCCTGATGCTGGCGTGGGTGATCGTCCGTTATGAGTTTCCCGGCAGGCGCCTGATGGACGGCCTGATCGAGCTGCCCTTTGCGCTGCCCACCGCCGTAGCCGGCATTTCCCTGACTTATCTGTATTCCGATCAGGGCTGGATCGGTTCTTTCTTTGCCAAGGCCGGTATTAAAATCGCCTATACGCGTATCGGCATTACGATCGCCATGGTTTTCGTGGGCATACCGTTTGTGGTCAGATCGCTCCAGCCCGTATTGGAAAAACTTGACCGACAATATGAGGAAGCCGCGCTGATGCTGGGAGCAGGCAGAACCTATACCTTTTTCCGCGTCATTCTGCCCGAATTATTTCCCGCGCTGCTTGCCGGATTCGGTCTTGCCTTTGCACGGGGAATTGGAGAATACGGGAGTGTGGTATTTATCGCAGGCAACATTCCCTACAAGACCCAAATCGCGCCCCTACTGATCATGACGAAACTGGAACAGTATAAATACGCCGACGCCACTGCGTGCGCGCTGGTACTCTTACTGATTTCCTTTGCTTTGATGCTCTTGATCAACTCCATACAGCTTCACATGCAGAAGTTCAGCAAATGCTGATTTTTGCACCCAAACGAAAAACCAAAAATCTGACAGAAAGGCATGTCAAAAATGAAAAAAGAAGCAACACAGGAATATGAACAGGATCTCGTGGGTGACGGCATCAACTCCATCCAAAAAGTGATTGACCCACACAAAACCGAAGCAGCTCATGCGACAAAATATGTGTTGATATCTGTCTGCGCATTTTTTCTGTTTGTCATGCTGGTGCTGCCCCTGATCGTGGTGGTCATCAACGCGCTGCGGGACGGCTGGGCTGCCTATACAGAAGCCGTATTTGATGAATATACCGTAAAGGCACTTCAGCTCACCCTGCTGGCTACCGTGTCTGCCGTGGCCGTCAATACCGTATTTGGCGTCTTTGCCTCCTATCTGCTGTCCAAATTTTATTTTAGGGGGCGGCAGCTTTTATCCGCGCTGATCGATATCCCGTTTTCCATCTCACCGGTCATTGCAGGCCTGATCTTTATCCTGACCTTCGGAAACGTTGGATGGATGGGTGATTTTTTGAAGGCGCATAACATCAAGATCGTCTTTGCCGTGCCGGGCATCATCCTGGCGACGATCTTTGTCACTTTTCCCTTTGTCTTTCGAGAGCTGCTGCCGGTACTCAATGCACAGGGAAAAGACGAGGAAGAAGCCGCCGCGCTGATGGGCGCGAAGGGATTCACGATTTTTTGCAGGATCACCTTTCCCCATATCAAATGGGCGCTGCTCTACGGCATCGTGCTGTGCACTGCCCGCGCCATGGGCGAATTTGGCGCCGTATCCGTACTCTCGGGACATTTGCGAGGAAAAACGAACACACTGCCGCTGCATGTGGAAATCCTTTACAACGAATTCAACACGACTGCCGCCTTCGCCGTGTCGTCCATATTAGTCATCTTGGCAATACTGATCCTGATTGCCAGAAACCTGATCGAGTGGAAAAGAAAATAGAAAAGAGGAGCATACGATGTATCTGGAAATGAAACATATCTATAAAACGTTTGACGGCTTTCACGCCTCCAACGACGTAAACTTCAGCGTAGAAAAAGGCGATCTCGCCGCCCTTCTGGGTCCCAGCGGCAGCGGCAAGACCACCATTTTAAGAATGATCGCCGGACTGGACACGCCCGATTCCGGTGATATCATCATCAACAACGTGAAAGTGAACTCCCTGCCGGGAAGCAAGCGCGGCATTGGCTTTGTATTTCAAAACTACGCCCTTTTCCGCTATATGACGGTGGCCGGCAACATCGCTTTCGGTTTAGAAGTCCAAAAGAAAAGCAAAGCGGAGATCAAAGAACGTGTAGAGGAACTTTTAGAGCTCATCTCCATGCAGGATCTGGGAAAACGTTATCCTCACCAGCTTTCCGGCGGTCAGCGGCAGCGTGTTGCGTTTGCAAGGGCGCTCGCCCCTAATCCGCTGCTTCTGCTCTTAGACGAACCCTTTGCCGCCATCGACGCCAAAGTGCGGCGCGAACTGCGTACATGGCTAAAAGAAATGATCGCGCGTGTCGGTATCACCAGCATCTTTGTAACGCACGATCAGGAGGAAGCCATGGAAGTCGCCGACACCATCATCGTGACCAATCAGGGGCGCGTAGAGCAGATTGGGACGCCAGAGGAAATCTGCCTCCATCCGCAGACCGATTTTGTGGCGGATTTTATTGATACCAAACGCTATCAGGCGATGCTGCTACAATAGATTTTCCTCACGGTTCAAGATATAAAACCCTTTCGCATTCAAGGAATCTTCCCGATTGTAGCGCATCGGCGTATGGTCCATCTGACGGAAAATGCCGCCTGCCTCCTCCACGATACACTGCATGGCGGCCGTATCCCACTCCATCGTGGGATTATGCCGATAATAGATTTCCGCATCCCCTTTAGCGACCAGGCAGCCTTTCAGGGAGCTGCCGATCCTAACAAGATTCGTAAATTGATATTTTTGAATCAAATCTTCCATCTCCTGACAGCCATGAGAGCTGCTCATGACCACGCGGAACTTTGAGACATCCGTGCAGTCCGACACGTGCAGCCTTGTCACTGTCTGCGTGGAATCTTCCAGATATGCGCCGTCATCCCTGCTTGCATAATAAAGTTCTCCCGTAACGGGCACATAAATCACGCCCATGACCGACTCATGCTTATAAGCAAGCGCAATGTTGACTGTAAACTGCCCGTTGCGCTTTATAAATTCTTTGGTCCCATCCAGGGGATCAACTACAAAACACAGGTCATTGTTCAGCCGTTCCCGATTATCCTTTTCCTCCTCGGAGAGAATTGCATAATTCGGGAACTCTTGTCGAAGCGCCTCCACAATAATGGCGTTGGATGCCTTGTCCGCGATCGTAAGCGGCGAATTTCCCTCTTTGTATTCCACCTGCATATCACCGTGTTCATTATAAATGCGCAAGATTTCTTTTCCCGCTTCTACGGCTGTCTTCTTCGCCACTTCCAATTCTCTATTCCACATCATCTTTCCTCCGTCGCAAATCCCGTAAAGGGCCCCTGCCCGATCGTTATGCCGGCTCGATCCGCTGCATGATAACTCCCAGGATCTCCTCCACGCACTCGTCTATGCTCCTGCTACTGGTGTCCACTGTAATATCCGGATTTACCGGCGCCTCATACGGACTGTTGACTCCCGTAAAATTAGGTATCTCACCCCTTCTGGCCTTCTGATACAGCTTCTTCACGTCACGCCGTTCGCATTCTTCAATCGGCGTGCTGACATAAACCTCGATAAAACTCTCCCTGCCGATAATATCCCCTGCATTTTCACGATCAGCACGATAGGGTGAAATAAACGACGTCAATACGATCAACCCCGCATCATTCATGAGCTTCGCGACCTCGGATATTCGGCGGATGTTTTCCACACGGTCCTTTTCCCTGAAACCCAGATCCTTGTTGAGTCCCATACGGACATTGTCTCCATCTAAGAGCATGGTATATCTGCCCATCAGATTCAGACGCTTCTCCAATTCATTGGCAAGCGTTGACTTTCCGGCGCCTGACAATCCCGTAAACCAGATCGTAACGGGCGTCTGCTCCATTCTCCCCGCCCTGTGCTGTCTTGTAATATCTAATTCCTGCCAGACCAGATTGTCACCGCGGCGCAGCGTATGCTCAATCACGCCGCAGGCAGACGTCATATTGGTAATGCGGTCGATCAGCACAAAGCTGCCCAGCATCCTGTGATTCGTAAAACGGTCGAGCACACATTTCTCCGACAATATCACATCACAATAGGCAAGTTCATTTTTATAGATCTGTTCCGCCGGAAGGTGTTCTCCCGAATTGACATCCACCTGATACTTGATGTTCAAAATCGTAGCCGGAAGCATTCTGGTCCCCAGCTTAATATAAAAATTCCTGCCCGGCATCAGCTGTTCATCATCCATCCACAAAAGCGTAGCCGCAAACATATTGCTGACCTTCAGTTTTGCCTCTTTGGCAAGCACGCAGCCTCTGGACACATCCACCTCACGGTCCAGCTGAATGGTAACGGGCTGCCCCGCTGCCGCACTGTCGCTTTCCTGATCGGTGATCAGAATGGAAGCCACCTTCGCCCGTTCATTACTTGGAAGGACATCCAGTTCATCGCCGACCCGAATCGTGCCCGACTCGATCTGTCCCTGGAATCCCCTGAACGTATGATTGGGCCTGCAGACCCGCTGCACCGGCATGACAAATCCCGCTTCCTGATCCTCGTCGGACACATCTACATGCTCCAGATAATCGAGCAAGGATCTCCCAAGATACTGCGGCGCCCGATACCACGGCATCCGCTCCGACAGTTTTGTAACATTGTCCCCCTCCGTTGCCGATACGGGGATGATCTCCACATGTTCGATCTTTAGGGCAAAGCAAAGCTGTCTCAGCTCCCTCTCGATACGCTCAAAACGATAGCTGTCATAATGGATCAAATCCATCTTATTGACGGCAAACACAAAATGACGTATTCCCATCAGTGCGCAGATTCTGGCATGACGGCGCGTCTGGATCAGAATCCCCTGCGTCGCATCCACCAGAATGACTGCCAGATCGGCAAATGAAGCACCGACCGCCATATTGCGGGTATATTCTTCGTGTCCGGGCGTATCCGCCACGATAAAGCTTCTGTTATCGGTGGTAAAATACCGATATGCCACGTCGATAGTGATACCCTGTTCCCGTTCCGCCATCAGTCCGTCCAAAAGCAGAGAGTAGTCGATCATTCCCTCTCGGCTCCCCACACGACTGTCCAGCTCCAGCGCACGTTCCTGATCTGCGTACAGAAGCTTGGCATCATATAACATATGTCCAATCAATGTGGACTTTCCATCATCCACACTGCCGCAGGTGATAAATTTCAACAGACCTTTTCCCATCCTAGAAATACCCCTCTCTCTTACGTCTCTCCATACTGCCCGCCGCCTCATGATCGATCACACGGCTTGTCCGCTCGGAAGTGACGCTGCTCAGTGTTTCCTCTATGATCGCATCCAAGGTATCCGCCTGCGACTCTACGCCTCCAGTCAGGGGATAACACCCCAGAGTACGGAACCGGACCTTTTTGTGCTCGATTGTTTCTCCCGGAAGGAGCTTCATACGGTCATCATCAACCATAATGATATTGCCGTCACGATAGACAACGGGCCTCTCCTTCGCAAAATAGAGGGGCACGATCTCTATATTTTCTCTGCGGATATACTGCCAGATATCCTTCTCCGTCCAGTTGGAAAGTGGGAAAATCCGAATGCTCTCGCCCTTTTTGATCCTCGTATTGTACGCTTTCCACATTTCCGGCCGCTGGTTCTTGGGATCCCATGCATGCTCCGGGTTTCGGAAAGAAAAAATGCGCTCCTTGGCTCTGGATTTCTCCTCATCCCTCCTGCCGCCTCCAAAAGCGGCCGTGAACCCGTATTTGTCAAGCGCCTGCTTCAATGCCTGCGTTTTCATGATATCCGTATAGGCGGCGCCGTGATCGAAGGGGTTGATGCCCTGACGGACGCCTTCTTCGTTGGTATAAACCAGCATTTCCAGACCGTATTTCTGCGCCACATGATCACGAAACGCTATCATCTCATGAAATTTCCAAGTGGTGTCAATGTGCATAAACGGAAACGGCGGCTTCTCCGGATAGAATGCTTTCAGGGCAAGATGCAGCATAACCGAACTGTCCTTGCCGATCGAATAGAGCATGACTGGCTTTTCACATTCCGCCGCGACCTCCCTCATGATATAGATTGCTTCCGCTTCCAAAGCGTCTAAATGACTTAATTCGCTCATAACTTCTCTCCCTCTCAGTACCACACACCCTGCAGGCTTCTTCCAAGCATTCGCTCCAGATCGTGAATGCTGTCCATGTAATAATCCAACAAATTCTGACGGGTAGATTCCAGCATGGGTTCGTTGTAATCCACCAGCGTAATTCTTTCAATTTTATCACGAACATCCCGCAATAAGGCAATTGATTGGAAATCTCCCTTCTGCACCAAATTAAAATAAAGTTGTTTTATACCCATATTAATTTCTAAACATTCCTGATTTTTAGATACTTTACTACCAATATTCTCTTGCGGAAAACTCCTATATTCTATCTTATCTTTTTCCGGTATATTCAAAAAATCCTGCAAATCATTCATGACACCATATATATCAGCATATAACTCCTCAATAACAACAATTTTGATTTGCTCCCTAGAATAGTACTCTAAGAACGCCTTGATTCGCTCCGAATACCGTTCCTTATATCTGCATTTCATTGCCCATCTGTCAAACATTTCCGGGCTAACCTGTTCAAAACGTTCCAATGCATCCGACTCAATGGAACTGGATTCAAACATAACCATCTCATTTCTAAAGGCCATTTTAAAATTTGAGTAAAGTGCATTGATAGGATTTCTAACACAAAAAATAAGTTTCAAATCATTTCCGAAATATCGATAAACATCTTCCGCATTACATATATATGACGGTTCTATATCACCTACAATTTTACCCAAGGTATCCTCATTACAATAATGGTGCTTGAATGTTTCATGAGTTGATTCGTTGACGGAATATCTCAAAAAACATGTTTCTTTTACTTTTGGCAAAAAAATTTTGGGATTCTGAGAAAGTGCATAATGTAAAGATGTAGTACCACATTTTGCAAAACCAGGGCACAAAAAATCAATATGTACTTTAGAATTACTGCGAAAAACTTCATCCCGTTCTTCATCAAACAACAAATCCACAATTCTATCTTCCGAAACATATTCTAAGAGCTTTTCTGTAAGAATTTTCTTTGTGTTTCCGAATGCAGCAAGCAAGAATGTACAATTCTCATATCCATCAGGCATACAATCCATCGGATATATATGCTTCATATCATAAGCGTAATTGTCTACTAAAAACTGTTCTTGGATACTATATTCATCATTTAAAATATCCCTTACTAAACCTGATAAATTTCTTAGCGGTAAAATAACTACTTTCTTGTTATTATTGTTACAAAAAAAATTCTGTAAATTTTTTTGAATTATTTTCTTTTCATTCATTACTTTCCCTCTCAATCTTACCCAAACAATCCACTCCAAACGCTTAATTCATTCACCCGCCTATTTTATTTTCATGTACAACAAAATAGTCTCTGTCTCTCTTTTTATCTAATTTTTGTAACAATTCTTCCGCGCTTTCCAACCCCGACATAGTAGAAATAATAACAATAGCATTCGGATTCTTTACAATTGCCTCTTCTGGCTTCCGGATTACTTTTCCTCCAAAAATTCCTTCTGCATAACTATCCACAATTGCTACCATTTCCTGATTTGGCCATAGGTCTCTTAGTGCCTCATACACTGCAAACCCCCCTGACGAAGCTCCCCAAAGAATATACTCCGGTCTTTCTACCCCATTAAAAATTGTTTTCAATTCTTTCTTAATTCCCTTGCAATAAAGCCATCTATTCCTATTAGAATAAAACTGATCCAGCCTTTTGATTTTATCCATATCCGGGTTACGTGCAAGCATGGATTTTCCTGCACAAAGCAATAACTCCTTCACTTCTTCTACATCTGCTTTTCCTTTGGGAATACTCCAATCAAACCCTGCAAATTGTTCTTCATCATACGACTCTAAAAAGGCATCCACAAAGGAATATCTATGGGAAAAATTATTCCCTACCGCAATCGTTGGAATCCCCATAGCCATACAAGGTGTCATACAATGCAGCCTGGATGTGATGACCATTTTGGCATTGTCACTATATTCCTTTATGAGTTTCCATGCCATTTGATCGCCACGTTCCATGGAATCCACATTTACTTCATCCATATATAAGTTCTGCGAAGTATAAACTGCATTTTGCTTTATATTCTCTGGAACCAAATCCAAAAATGGTTTCTTTACATCAACAAAATAATATTTATCTCTTTTTCCTTTTGCATGCTGGTCTCTTTTGGGAAAGCAAACTGACAGGCAGCCTGAGAGATACGCCTCAACACCATAGCCTGTCAGAGTATTTTTCGTAAGTTCGTCTCTACACAGAATTGGTT
>ERZ779627.16-NODE-16-length-122441-cov-8.560612_pt1 | contig 122441 bp, 115 predicted proteins | sample MGYA00514191_ERZ779627 | MGnify/ENA primary metagenome ERZ779627 (study PRJEB29562, sample SAMEA4376705) | mouse gut metagenome | isolation source: Cecum | study: EMG produced TPA metagenomics assembly of the A DSS colitis mouse model was used to assess the... | reverse complement strand
GCGGGAGACTGCGTAAGCGCGGAATCTCATTCCGCGGCGGAAGCTTTTGCTTGACTAGCGAACGCAGTGAGCGTTCCCGCGTCCTGGGTGCAGCGTCACGCTGCAAAAGGTTTGCTCTAAAAACCAATGAAAACGTTTATGCGCGGGAGACTGCGTAAGCGCGGAATCTCATTCCGCGGCGGAAGCTTTTGCTTGACCAGCGAACGCAGTGAGCGTTGCCGCGTCCTGGGTGCAGCGTCACGCTGCGCTCCGCGTCTTGGGTGCAACGTCACGCTGCAAAAGGAGTGAAATTATATGGAGACAGCCAGCCGGGTGGAGTTTACCCGGGAGATGAAAAAGGAATACACCATTTTAACGCCTAACATGGCCCCCATCCATTTTGAGCTGATTAAAAATGTGCTGGAGAGCTTTGGTTACAAAATAGAACTGCTGCGCACCACCGGGCGGGAAATTGTGGACGAGGGGCTGAAGTATGTCCACAATGACACCTGCTATCCGGCGCTGCTGTCTATCGGGCAGTTGATGCATGCCCTGCACAGCGGCAAATACGATCTGCATAAGGTGGCCCTCATTATGACCCAGACAGGCGGCGGGTGCCGGGCCTCCAACTATATTCACTTATTGCGCAAGGCCCTGCACAAGGACGGCCTGGATTTTATCCCTGTCATTTCCCTGAATATCTCCGGGCTGGAGTCTAACAGCGGCTTTAAGGTGACCCTGCCCCTTCTGCGCCGGGGCATTGCGGCCCTTACCTATGGGGATCTGCTGATGCTTTTAAAGAATCAGACAAAGCCTTATGAAGCAGAGCCAGGGGCCAGCGACGCACTGGTGCAGCAGTGGATTTTAAAGCTGACAAGGCTCTTTGAACAGAACAAGGCCTTTACACAGCGGGAGGTTCACGCCTATTTTGATGAGATCGCCCGCTCCTTTGCGGAAATCCCCCGGGAGCAGCGGCAGAAAACCAAGGTTGGCGTGGTGGGGGAAATCTATGTGAAATATTCTCCCCTGGCCAATAACGATCTGGAGGAATTCCTGTTCCAGCAGGGCTGCGAGGTGATGACTCCCGGCATTGTGGGCTTCATGATTTTCAAGGTGGACAACCGCCTGGAGGACATCCGCCTGTATGGGGGCAGCGCCGCAAAAAAGCAGGTGTGCACCCTGCTGAAATGGTATTTCACCAAGTTTGAGGCAGACCTGATTGCCGCTGTAAAGAAATATCCCCAGTTTACCGCCCCTTCGCCTTATTCCCACCTGAAAAAGTTGGCGGGGCAGGTAATCGGCTTTGGCTGCAAAATGGGGGAAGGGTGGCTGCTCACCGCTGAAATGATGGAGCTGATTGAAAACGGCTATGAAAATGTGGTGTGTACCCAGCCCTTTGGCTGCCTGCCCAACCACATTGTGGGCAAGGGCATGATACGCAAGGTGAAAAGCATTTATCCCCGGGCCAATATTGTGCCTATCGATTATGACCCCAGCGCCACAAAGGTGAACCAGGAAAACCGTATTAAATTAATGCTGGCTGTGGCAAATGAAGAGGCCCCTGTAAGGGCCGTTCCTGCCCCCGTAGGGGTTCAGGGCTAAGAAAAGCTAAAAAGGAAGCTGCCTGTTCATTCCAGGCGGCTTCCTTTTTTATTGTATCACAGTATAAGCCGGCTTCAGATTTTCCCGCTGCTTCTTTTTAGAAATAATGCATTCCCGGCAGAACGGAAAAAGGCCATACAGTAAAGCGCCCTTTGCGGGGATCCGCCTGCACTATACGTTAAACCGGAACAGCACAATGTCTCCGTCCTGCATCACATACTCCTTGCCCTCTGAGCGCACCAGCCCCTTTTCCTTGGCGGCAGCCATGGTGCCGCAGGCCATGAGATCATCAAAGCTGATAACCTCTGCGCGGATAAAGCCGCGCTCAAAATCCGTGTGGATTTTTCCTGCCGCCTGGGGCGCCCGGGTACCTTTCTGGATAGTCCAGGCCCGCACCTCCGGCTTTCCGGCAGTCAGATAGGAGATAAGCCCCAAAAGGGAATAGCAGGCGGTGATGAGGCGGTCAAGGCCCGATTCCTCCAATCCCATGTCGCTTAAAAACAGCAGCTTTTCCTCCAGGGAAAGCCCGGAAATTTCCGCTTCAATTTCCGCGCAGATAGGCAGCACAGCGGCGTGCTCCTGCTCCGCCAGCGCCTGCACTGCCTGGAAGCGGGTGTTTTTCTCCACTCCCTGCTGGAAATCCGCCTCGCTCATGTTGGCGGCGAAAATGATAGGTTTGTTGGTCAGCAGGGAAACAGAGGACAGCAACTCCCGCTCCTCCTCGTCGCAGTCCACGCTGCGGGCAGATTTCCCCTCCTCCAGGGCTTCCCGCACCCGGAGGAAGAAGTCCAGCTCTCCTTGATATTTCTTATCAGCTTTTAAAAGCTTCCTGGTCTTGTCAATGCGCCTGTCCAGCACCTCCATATCGGAAAGCACCAGTTCCAGATCAATGGTTTCAATATCACGCCGGGGATCAATGCTGCCCTCCACGTGGATGATATCGTCATTTTCAAAGCAGCGCACCACATGCACCACCGCGTCCACTTCCCGGATGTTGGAAAGGAACTTATTGCCCAGGCCCTCCCCCTTGGAAGCGCCCTTGACCAAGCCCGCGATGTCTACAAACTCAATGGTAGCAGGGGTGAATTTTTCCGGCTCATACATTTCTGCCAGCTTGTCCAGCCGCTTGTCCGGCACTGCCACCACGCCCACATTAGGCTCAATGGTGCAGAAGGGGTAGTTTGCCGACTGCGCCCCCGCGTTGGTGATAGCGTTAAACAGTGTGCTCTTGCCCACATTGGGCAGGCCAACTATGCCTAATTTCATAATGCGTTATACCTATCCAGAAATCCCCGATTTATGTGGATTCCTGCCTTTCCCTATATTTTGTCTACACCCTTTTTGCGCAGCCTAGCGGGCATGGCCTTTTCAAACTGGCGTACTACTTTTTTATTTATCGCTATAATGTATGAACTCGTCTCTCACTCAAAAGAATCCCTCCAACACAATTATAGAGTATAGCACAAAGACTTCGTTTTTTCAATCATAACCGATCATTCTTCCGCAGTTTTCGGTCTGGGTCATTAAACAATCAAACGAATACAACCTGATACATCTCCATTTTGCGGTGTGCAATCACGGATGGCTTGCGACAAGCCTTTTTCTCCCATATCGACCGCCCTCCTTTAATTTTTACACCGTTGATGCTACACGTTTCTATTCTTATCAAAGGAAGCTTTTCTATAATTAACCCAACGCTTTTGCTTTCGCTATTCCCCACCGGCTTAGCAAATGATTGCTTATACCGACAAAGAGAGCCTGGATCACCCCAGGCTCTTTTTTATTTGAGCAAATCCTGTATTACCTCTGCCGCCAGCAGCAGCCCCGCCATGGCGGGGGCATAGGAAATACTGCCAGGGACAGGGCGGGCGGCTGTGCCCTTTGCCTCACAGGGAGCTAAGGAAGGAAGGGGCGGCTCTGTGGAATACACCACTTTTACTTTTTGGATGCCCAGCTTTTTCAGCTCCCGGCGCATTACCCGGGCCAGGGGGCACACAGAGGTTTTCTCCATATCCGCCACCTGGAAGGCGGAGGCATCCAGCTTGTTGCCCGCGCCCATGCAGGAGATGACCGGCACCCCCGCCTGCTTGCAGCAGCGGATGAGGGCTACCTTGGCGGACACAGTATCGATGGCGTCGCACACATAGCTGTACTGGGAAAAGTCAAACTGCGCCGCTGTATCCTCTGAAAAAAACAGGGGAATAGCCTCTGCCCGGCATTGGGGGTTAATGTCCAGTACCCGCTCTTTTGCCGCCTGGGTCTTGGGCTTTCCCAGGGTGCTTTCCAGGGCCAGTATCTGCCGGTTGCAATTTGTCAGGCTTACATCATCGTTGTCAATGATATCCAAGGCCCCCACCCCGGCCCGGGCTAGGGCCTCTATCACATAGCCCCCCACGCCTCCGGCCCCGAACACAGCCACATGGGCCTGTTCCAGTTTTTCCAGGCCTCCCCGGCCTATGAGCTGTTCTTCCCGGCTAAACCTGTCCATGGGATTTTCCCTCCTTTTTCTGGGCGCTAGCAGCGCACAAGCCATACACCTCCCTGGCTCCGGCGGCATAAAGCGCTTGGGCGCACTGGCACAGGGTGGCCCCTGTGGTGACGATATCATCCACCAGCAGCAACGCTTTTCCCGCTGCCTGGGGCTTTGCCCGGTATCCGCCCGCTTTGGCGTTTTCCAGCCGCTGCGCCCGGCCCAACTGGTGCTGGCGGCGGGTGTCCCGGGTTTTTTCCAGCAAGGGGAGCAAAGGCAGCCCCAAGGCCCTTGCCAGGCTTTTTGCCAGCAGCCTGCTTTGGTCATACCCCCGCTCCTTCCGCCTTTCCCTGGAAAGGGGCGCAAAGGAAACCCCATCGAAGGAAACGGGGAATTCCAGCGCCCTGCCTGCCATAAGCCTCCCTAGCTGTCCGGCAAGCCCCCGCTCCCCTCGGAACTTATATCGGTGCAGGGTTTCCCGGAAGCCGCCCCGGTAGTAGAGGGGCGCGGCAGCCGTCAGGGTTTTCCTGACCCCTTCCAGGGGAAACTGCCGCAGGGGCGGCGCTTCCGCCAAAGGCGCGCAGTCCTTGCACAGCAGTCCCTTAGGCGGCAGCACCCTGCCGCAGCAAAGGCACCGGGCCGGGAAAAACAGCGCCAAAAGCCGCTCTCCTAAAGGCGGGGAAAAAGCCTGCCTCACAGGGTCGCGAGGAACCGGCGGAAGGCTTCATGGCCCTCTCTTGTGTCCTTAAACACCCCGGCGTTGCCCAGAATCTTCTGGAAAATATCCCCCACGCTGTGCTCCACTGCTTCCCGGGCATTCTCCCTGCCTGCGCCCTGGCTGCGCAGATCCTCAAACCAGGCCCTGTGCTTTTCCATTTCCGGCCGGGCCAGTATTTCCGGCGCCTTTTCCGGGCTTTCCAAGGCTTCCTTCAGTAAATCCGTCTCCAGAAGCAGCCGGGGGGGCAGGATGGCAAGGCCCATCACCTCAATCAGCCCGATGTTCTCCTTCTTCACATGGTGGTACTGGCTGTGGGGATGGAACAGCCCCAGGGGATGTTCCTCTGTGGTGCGGTTGTTGCGCAGGACTAAGTCCAGTTCGAAAGCTTCCCCCCTGCGCCTTGCAATGGGGGTGATCGTGTTGTGGGGGGTGTCCCCGGAAAAGGCCAGAATCCCCACGCTTTCGTCAGAATATCCACGCCACTTTGCCAGCACCCTGTCTGCCAGCTCCACAAGCGCTTCCTTGTCCCCTGCTTTCAGCCGCAGGACAGACATGGGCCAATGGACAATGCCTGCCTCCACCTGGGGAAATCCTGGGATGGAAACTGTTTCCCGCAAGGGAGCCTTTGCCATGGGGAACTGGAAATTGCCCCCCTGGAAATGGTCGTGGGACAGGATGGAGCCGCCTACAATGGGCAGGTCGGCATTGGATCCCAAAAAGTAGTGGGGCAGAAACTCCACAAAGCCCAGCAGCCGCCGGAAGGTGTCCTTATGGATTTTCATAGGGCGGTGCTCCCCGCTGAACACAATGCAGTGCTCGTTATAGTATACATAGGGGGAATACTGCAAAAACCACTCCTCCCCGCACAGGGACAGGGGGATAAGCCTATGGCTGCCCCGGGCGGCCTGGTTGAGGCTGCCCTTATAGCCCTCGTTCTCCCGGCACAGGGCGCACTTGGGATAGCCGGACTGGGGTGCGTTTTTCGCCGCCGCAATGGCCTTGGGATCCTTCTCCGGCTTTGACAGATTGATGGTGATGACCATATCCCCATATGGGGTGGGGGCGCGCCAGCTTTTATCCTTTTTCACCCGGTCGGTGCGGATGTAATTGGTGGCCCGGCTCAGCCCGTAATAGTAGTCCGTGGCGGCCTTTTTGTCTTTTTCATAAAGACTGTAAAACTCTTTCACGATTTCCGAGGGCCAGGGGGTGAGGCAGGCCATGATTTCCGTATCGAACAAGTCCCGCCCGTCCTGGGTGTCCGGCTGGATTTTCCCCTCCTCTGCCGCCCAATCACACAATGCCTTTAAAGGCTCTGCCGGGCTTTCCAGCTCCTCTTTCACTTCGCAAAAGGCAAATTCCCCTGCCCCCAGCAAAGCCAGTATCCTGTTTGCGCAATAAAACATATCCTCTTTTTGCAGCAGGCCCTTTTGAAGCCCATACCCTATCAGCCTGCTGATTTCCCTGCTTATGTCTGCCCCCATCACGCTGACCCTCCTTTTATCCGTTTTCCTGTTCCTGCCCCATGCGCGCCCGCACCAAGGAGACAAGCTTCTCTACAGATTCCTGGAAGCTTATGCCGCTGGTGTCCAGCAGCACAGAATCTGCAGCAGGCTTTAAGGGCGCTGTTTCCCGGGTGGAATCCTGAAAGTCCCGCTGGCGTATGTCCTGGAGGATTGCCGCAAAGTCTGCCGCCTGCCCCCCTTCCTCCATCTGCCGCACCCGCCGCCTGGCCCGCTCCTCTGGGGAAGCGGTGAGGAATACTTTCAGGGGTGCGTCGGGCAGCACCACAGTGCCGATGTCCCTGCCGTCCATAAGCACGTTGTGCTCTTTTGCAAGGCCGCGCTGCAGCCCCAGCAAAAAAACCCGCACCGCCGGGACAGCCGCCACAGCAGAGGCTCCCATGGAAACCTCCGGCGTGCGGATGCGCCCGGTCACGTCCTCCCCGTTACAAAATACCTTCTGTCCCTCCGGGGCATAGGCCAGCCGGATGTCCAGCCCCGGCAGGGCGGCCTCTGCCGCCGCTGAATCGCCGGGATTTTGGCCTTTTTCCAGCAGGTGCAGGGCGATGGTGCGGTACAGCGCCCCTGTGTCCACATAAACAAAGCCCAGCTCCTTTGCCGCCGCTTTCGCCACACTGGACTTCCCAGCCCCGGCAGGGCCATCTATCGCAACTGCAAACATAGGCTGAAACCCTCCTTCTTCCGCGATGCCTGTTTATCTCGCACGGCTTCATATTCCTCCCGCAGCAGGCGGTATTCCACCCGAGACTTCATTTTCCCGTCGTGCCACTCCCAATCGGGCCTGCAGGCCTCCTGTATCATGCCGCATTTCTGCATAATGCGCTCTGAGCCGCGGTTCTCCGCCAGGCACCCTGTGTTCATGCGGTAAACGCCGTCCTTCTGGAACGCGAAGTCCAGCACAGCCCCAAATGCCTCGCTGCCGTAGCCCTGCCCCCAGAATTCCGGCAGGTAAAAATATCCCGCATGGCATATTTTCCCCACAGGCGTGCGCGCTATCACCGTGTAGCCCGCGCTGCCAATCTGGGCGCCGTCCTTTAGCTCCACCCGCAGGAAATAGAACCTGCGCTCCGGAGAGGCCGCGTCCGCCAGCACCCGGGCAAAGTCTTCACAGGCTTCCTCCCGGCTGTGAAGCATGATGTCCTGCAGGTAATACATGGTTCTGCTGTGGGTTTTTAAAAAGAAATAGGCTTCCCCGTCAGCCGGGGTGTAATCCCGCAAAACCAGCCGCTTTGTTTCCAAGCGTATCATGTGCGCTTCCTCCCTTCCAGAAAAGCATCTATCCGCCTGATGTCTGCCCAGTCTTTCTCCCGGCCCAAAGCTTCTTTCTGTTTCCGGATGCTCAGAAGGCTTGCCGCCGGCAGGCCTTCAACCTGTATCACTTCGTCTGTCTCCCAGTTTTCCAGCACCTCTATCTGCCCGCTGTAGGCAAATATCCTGGTATTCCCTAAGGGGCTGCGGCGGAAAGCCACGCCCTGTGCCTCCAAGCGATCAGCCAGTTCTGTTGTGCAGACAAGGTCGATATCCCGCGTCTGCTCCTTTATGCCGTACAGCACCAGCGCCGCCCCAGAGGTAAGCCAGCAATCCTCCCCCAGAAAGGGCGCGCCCTTTAAAATTTCCAGGATATCTTCCCTGCCCAGCATGCCTTTTTCCATACGTTCTCCCTCCTTGGGTTTCTTCCGCGCCCCCCGCCTAAGCGTGCAGCCCTGCCAGCCGCCCGGTGGCAAAGGCTATCTGGAGGTTGAAGCCCCCGGTGGGGGCGTCGCAGTCCAGCATTTCCCCGGCAATAAACAGCCCCCTGCACAGCTTTGACTCCATGGAGCGGGGATCGATCTCCTTAAGGTTTACGCCTCCCGCTGTGACAATGGCCTCGGCAAGGGGCCGGGTACCCTGTATCTCCAGGGTGAAATCCTTCAAAAGCCTGCCTAATCCCCGGCGCTGCTCTTTCGTAACAGAATGGCAGCGGGTGTCCGGCCCAATGCCGCTGCGCTCTATGACAACGGGAATAAGCTTTTGAGGCAGGAGGCTGTCTAAAGCGTTTGCGTATATGCGGTTTTTCTGCCCCTCCAGCTCCCGGAGCAGCCGGGCATCCAACTGGGCCTCGTCCAGGGCTGGCTTTAAGTCGATGTGTACCGTATATTTCCCCGGCTCCATGGGCCGCATATAGGCGGAGGCGCTTAGGACAGTCGGCCCGGAAAGGCCGAAGTGGGTGAACAGCAGCTCGCCAAAATCCTCATATACCGGCTTCTTTTTCCCTTTTTCCGTCACCCGCAGGCCGCAGTTTCGCAGGGAAAGGCCCATCAGGCGGCTGCACCACTGCCCTTTTTCCACCAAAGGCACCAGGGAAGGCCCTATGGGCATAATGGTGTGCCCGGCAGCTTCTGCCAGCTTATAGCCTGTGCCGTCAGAGCCTGTGCCAGGATAGGAAGCGCCGCCGCAGGCCAGCACCAGGCTGTTGCAGGTATACCACCTGCCCTGCCCTGTTTCCACGCCTGCGGCGCGGCCCTCAGACAGCACCAGCCCTATAGCCTCCTCCTGGAGCACCTGCACCCCCTGGCTTTCGCAGAAGCGGGCCAGGGCCTCCGCAATGTCGTGGGCGCTGTCCGACCGGGGAAACACCCTGCGGCCCCGCTCTGTTTTCAGGGGCACGCCCAGGCCCTCAAAAAAAGCCATTACATCCTGGGGGCCGAACTGGGCCATGGCCCCCCGCAGGAACTTTGCCCCCCGCACAGCGGCGGCAGCGGCTTCCTCCGGGGCGCAGTTATTTGTCACGTTGCAGCGGCCCTTGCCGGTAATACGCAGCTTGCGCCCCATCTGCCTGTTTTTTTCAAACAGCGCCACCCGCTTTCCCTGACCACCGCACATCCCGGCGGCCATCATCCCCGCAGGCCCGCCGCCTACCACAATTGCGTCAAACTCTCCCTTCATGCCTTTGCTCACGTGTTTTTCTCATCCACCTTTTCATAAACTCCATACTCGTCCCAAATAGATTCAATGCTCCGCAGCGTGTCCGCCACCTCCTGGTGCTTGCGGATAGCCACTGCCACAACCAGGGCGTTGATAATACTTTGGGGGCCTACCAGGGAGTCCACAAAGGAAACCATATCGCTCCTTGCCAGCAGCAGGTGGGCAGCATGTTCCGCTAAGGGGGACAGGGGGCTGTCCGTAATAGCCACAGTGACCATGTGCCGGTCAGAGGCATAGCGCAGGGTTTTTGCCGCCTTTTTTGAATACCGGGGGAAGCTGATGGCAATCACCGCGTCCCCCTCCCCGGCCCGGATAATCTGCTGTAAAATAGTGGCCTCGCTGGTGGCCTCTACCAGATGCACTGTGTCGAAAATCAGCCGCAGATAGTGGGCCAGGAAGGAAGCCAGGGCAAAGGAACTGCCCGCCCCCAGCACATAAACTTTCCTGGCCTTTGCCAGGGCGTCTGCGGCCCGGTTAAAGGCTTCCCGGTCAATATTCTCCCGGGTGCGCTTTAAAATGTCAATATCCTGTTCCAGCACCGCGTCCAGAAGCTTGTCCGGCCCTATGTTCTGGCTGGTCATTTCCAGGCGCTGGACGCTGGTGAGCTTGCTGCGTATCATCTCCTGCATGGCCTGCTGCAGGGCCGGGTATCCGGCATAGCCTATTTCTGTGGCAAAGCGCACCACAGTGGACTCGCTTACCCCCACTGTGGCCCCCAAGCGGGACGCCGTCATAAACGCCACCTTGTCCGGGTGCTCCTGGATATACCGGGCAATGGCCCGCTGGCCTTTGGAAAAAACCGCACTCTTGCTGCGGATCCTTTCAGAAAGCTGACTGTTCATAGTCCCTCCCATTTTGCAAAAAAGAAAATTTCCTCTTCATGCTTCATTCTAAGGCTTTATCCTGCAAAAAGCAAGAGGATTTCCGCCAAATTCTGCTCTGCAAAGGATTTTTTTGCAAGCTGCCCAGCCTGTTTGCCCAGGCGCGCCTGCTGGCGCTCTGGGGGCCTCCAACGCCTCCGGCGGCTTAAGGGGGTTTTTTGAGGAAAAACCCCCTTAAGAATCCCCAAAACCTTTGCGTATCGGCAACGCGGTTAAAAGGCGGCAAAAACGGGAGGGCTGCGCCCTCCCGCCTTTTGTTGTGCAGTTTTAAGGCTGTGCGGTAAAGTGCTTCACCACGCAGGTGCCGTCTCCCAAGTCGGCCCACTGCCGGGCAGAGAGGTCAAGGCCTGCCTGCATCAGCACGCCACCGGCATACACCTCTCCGGTTTCCTCGTCTTTATAGAGCCTGTCCGGGTCAAGGCCTTGCAGGCGCTGCACCTGGTATACCTTGCCCGGCCTGCGCATAATCACCCGGGTGTACAGTGCCTCGCTCTTGTCAGGGCTTACGAACATCCAGTCGCAGAAATGGGGGTTCTCTGTGGGGGTGTTCAGGCGGTACAGGTCGCCGTAATGGGTGAGGTTGTAATACTTGTGATAGTCTGCCACCTGCGCCCGCACAGCTTCCTTTTCCTCCTCTGTGAGAAGCCGGGGATCCAACTCATAGCCAAAGGTGCCCCACATGGCCACTGCCGCCCGGGTGTTGATGTCTGTGCGGAGATTTGCGGAAACATGGGCGCCCATGGAGGAGGCGGGATAGCACAGGGAGGCCCCGAACTGGATGGAAAGCCGCTCAATGGCATCTGTGTTGTCGCTGGCCCAGATCTGGGGGGAATAGTACAACATGCCGGGGTCGAACCGGCCGCCTCCAGAGGAGCAGTTCTCCAGCAGGATGTGGGGGAAGGCGGTGGTAATCCTGTCCATCAGGTCGTATACCCCCAGCACGTAGCGGTGGAAAAACTCCCCCTGGCGTTCCGGGGGCAGGGACAGGCTGGCAGCCTCGCTGATATGCCGGTTGCAGTCCCATTTGATGTATTCGATGTTGTTCTGGGAAATCACGTCGTACATCTGCTGGAAAATGTTGTCCCGCACGTCTTTGCGGGTCATGTCCAGCACGCACTGGTGGCGGGAAAGGGACTTCTCCCGGCCCTGGGCGCACACAGCCCAATCCGGGTGGGCGCGGTAGAGGTCGCTGTCCGGGTTTATCATCTCCGGCTCATACCAGATGCCAAAGGACACACCCAGGTCGTTTACCCGCTTAATAAGGCTTTGCAGGCCGCCTTTAAGCTTCTCCTCGTTTACCTGCCAGTCTCCCAAAGCCCGGAAATCGTCATGCCTGTCCCCAAACCAGCCGTCATCCATCACCAGCATCTCAATGCCCAGATCTTTCGCTGCTTTGGCAAATTCTACCAGCTTCTCGTCGTCAAAGTCAAAGAAAGCCGCTTCCCAGCTATTGATCAGCAGCGGACGCTTTTTCTTGGCCCAGGCGCTGCGCATCAGGTGCTCTATATAGAACTTATGGAAGGTGCGGCTCATGCCTCCAAGGCCCTCATTGGAATACGCCAGCACTGCCTCCGGGGTGGTGAAAATTTCCCCCGGCTCCAGGCGCCAACGGAAGTCCGCGGGGTTTATGCCTGCAAGCACCCGGGTGGCGCCCCGGTCGTCCACCTCCATATCAATGGCAAAGTTGCCGCTGTATATCAGGTTCAGGCCGTACACCTCGCCTGACTCCTCCCCTGCGCCCTGGGCTGCCAGCGCCATAAAGGGGTTGTGGTTGGGGCCTGTCATGCCGCGCTTGGACTGTATCCCCTGCAGGCCATGCTGCAAGGGGTGGCGCACCGCGGTATTCTCCTTGGCCCAGCGGCCGTGAAGGTGTATGCAGTCAAGGCCCATGCCCGGCAGCTCCAGGCAGGCGCTGTAAGCCCGCTCTAGATCTACAGGGGCCTGCCCCCTGTTTTCCAGGCGGGCGCTGCGGGTTATCACGTCAAAGTCCGCGAAAACTGTGTACAGCAGGAAGGCGCGCACCCCTGTCACTTTATCTGTAAGCTCAATTTCCAGGGTCTGGGCCTTGCCCTCTTCCCCAAAGGCGGCAGGCAGGCCGGAAAGGCCGGGCTTGCCGGGGAGAATCCGGTGGGACACATAGTGCATGTCCGTCACTGTATCCCCCTTTTCCCCCCGCACAGAAAGGGCGGAGATGCGGAAATCCCCGGCCCCGTTGCAGGGGAACTCCAAGGGGGCGATGTCCAGGGAGAAATACGGATCATCCACGTAGGGGTTCTGGGGGCTTAGGGAATCGTACACCCCTCTAAAGGCATTTTTTTCCAGGCCCTGCAGGGAGGAAAGCTTTTTCCCGTAATACAGGTGGACTAAATACCCCCCTTCGTTTATTTGGAACGCATAGGTGGAGTTTTTAGAATCTAACTGGAACAGGCGGGATTCTTCGTGAAATTTGATTTGCATAAACAGCGCCCCTTTCATAAGGCAGGTTTTCGAGTGGAGTTTCTGTACTTTATGGATAATGGCGTAAGGCAATGGGGTGGAACTCCATACGTGTATAAAGTCAGGTTTTAGAATCAAATCCTTTTTTAAAAGGATTTGCAAGGTGTGGAACAGAGTTCCACGACCCTACGGTCTTTCAAATAACCCTGCTGGCAGGCGGATATCCTCTTTCGGCACCTTGTCCCAGGAGAAAAGAGGAAGCAGCTCCTGGGGGGAGGCAGGCCGGGGAACCGGCAGCAGCCCGGCGCAGCAGGCCAGGCGGCCTGTGATGTCCCTGGGGGAAAAGCCTTTTTCCAGCAGAGCTGAAAGGCTTATGTCCCCGTCCCGCTTGGAAAGCCGGCGGCCGTCCGGGGCCAGCAGCAGGGGGGTGTGGAAATACGCCGGGGGCGCAAAGCCCAGCAGTTCATAGAGGTATAGCTGCCGGGGGGTGGAGGAGAGGAGATCCCGCCCACGCACCACCTGGGTAACCCCCATGGCGGCATCGTCCGCCACCACTGCAAGCTGGTACGCAAACACTCCGTCAGAGCGGCGGAGGATAAAGTCCCCGCACTCTTTTTGCAGGTTCTGCCGGATTTCCCCATAGTGCCCGTCCTGAAAGGCAATCTCCCTGTCCGGCACCACCAGGCGCAGGGCAGGAGGGCGCTTTTCAGCAAGCTTCTCTGCTTCCTCTGGGGAAACCTGCCGGCATTTTCCGCTGTACATCAGTTCTCCGTCAGAGGCGTGGGGAGCGCTGGCAGCGTGCAGTTCTGCCCGGGAGCAGAAGCAGGGATATAGAAGCCCTTTGCATCGGAGCTTTTGCAGCAGGCCTTCATAGTAGGCTGTGCGCTGGCTTTGGCAGTATGGCCCTGGCTCTCCCGCCGCCAGGCCCCCTTCGTCCCAGGTAAGGCCCAAAAGGAGCAAGTCCTCCAGAAGCTGCCGGGTGTAGGCTGGCTTTGCCCGTTCCACGTCCAAGTCCTCTATGCGCAGGATAACCCGCCCCCCGTCCTTCCGGGCGGAGAGCCAGGCGAGCAGCGCGCACAAAAGGTTTCCCAGGTGCATCCTGCCGCTGGGGGTGGGGGCAAAACGGCCCACCGTTTCTTTCTGGCTGCCCATTTATTTCTGCTTTGTATTGGCGTAATCCGCCACAACCGGCATACCGCAAAGATACCGCCTTACCATGTCCAGAGCCTGGGAGGCCGCGCAGTGCCGGTGCCATTCCCGGCTCTTGGTGCGGCCGATGGGGCTGCGCTTTGTCACCCAGGTGTCTTTGCCATCGGAGAGGGCGATATAAATCAGGCCCACAGGCTTTTCGGCTGTGCCCCCCTCCGGCCCGGCAATGCCTGTAATGCCAACCCCCAAGTCACTGCCCGAGGCCTTTACAATGCCCTCTGCCATGGCCCGGGCCGTTTCCTCGCTGACAGCGCCATGGCGCTCCAAAATGTCATGGGGAACGCCTAAAAGGGCTTCTTTGGCGGCGTTTGCGTAGGTGACGCAGCCCATGTCGAACACAGCGGAGGAGCCGGGGATATCTGTCAGGCGCTTAGAAAGCAGCCCCCCTGTGCAGGATTCGGCGCAGGCAAGCTTTTTCCCCTGCTTTAATAGCTCCTGCACCACCAGCTCCTCCAGGGATCCGATGTCCAGGCTGTACACAAAATCTCCCAGCCGCCGCCTGATTTCAGAAATCAAAGGCTGGCACATTTCATCTGCCGTTTTAGCGTCAGGCGCCTTGGCGGTCACCCGCAAAAGGCACTCCCCCTCCTTGGCATAAGGGGCCAGGGTGGGATTTTCCCCGTCCATTAAATCATCCATCATCTGGGCCACAGGGGCCTCCCCACGGCCGTAAATATGGATGTTGTGGGAGACAATCACCGACTCCTGGCCCTTAGCCAGATAGGGTACGGCATAGTTATGGAGCATGGGGGCAAGCTCGGAGGGCGGCCCTGGCAGCATAATGATGGTGCAGCCGTTTTCCGCCTGGAAGGCGCAGCCAGGGGCAGTGCCGTTGTCATTTTGCAGTACAGTGCAGCCCTCCGGGAGCCACGCCTGCTTTGCCTGGTTCTCGCTGACATGCTTTTCATTAAAATAATTTTCAATCCTGCGCAGGCTCTCCTCATGGAGGGCAAGCTTCTTTCCGGCTGCCGCCGCGGTAGTCTCCTTTGTCAGATCGTCGGTGGTAGGCCCCAGGCCCCCTGTCATAATAAGCAGATCGCTGCGGGAGATGGCAGTCTCCACAGCGTAGCGCAGGCGGTCTGCGTTGTCCCCCACCACTGCGGAGTACAGCAGGTTGATGCCCAGGCCCGACAGCGCCTGGGCCACAATGGCTGCGTCTGTGTTTACCACCTGGCCTAAGAGCAGCTCTGTGCCCACGGAAATAATTTCTGCGTTCATGCGCGTTCCTCCTTTTTGTTGGGCTGCCGGGTCTCGTCTGCCGACTCGGTCGGTCGCAAGACGTGTGCCACCGGCACACAGCAACCCCAAGCCTGCCTCAAGGAACTTTTTTGGAAAAAAGTTCCTTGAGAATCTTCAAAAAACTTTGCCTGTCCGCTTAGCCGGAAACAGGGTGCGTCAGCGGGTCATAATTAAAAATTTATTTTTGTAATAGGAATTTGTGACTTCCCGGGAAGCTGCAAACCCGCATTTCTCATAAGTCTTTATAGCCCGCCTGTTAAAAGCCGCCACAGAAAGCCGGAAGCGCTCTGCGCCATACTCCCGCCGACCAAAGGCCAGCCCCGCCAGTACAAAGCCCTGGCCCAGCCCCTTCCCGCATAAATCGGGCCGTAAACGCAGGCCGATGTCGAGGAAGCCAGGCTTATAGGGGCTTTCTTCCATGGTGGGGATTTGCCCATCCGGGCCAAAGGAAAAGGTTCCGGCAGGGCGGCCCGAAGGGTCAAAACAAACAAAAGCGTGGGGGATCACCATATTGGCGGGGTCGTGGGATGCGGGCCAGTTATAAAAATCGTATGGCGGCTCATATTGCCAAAGGGCAATGGCCTGCGCGGCCTCCGCTGTCATAGGTGTGAAATTCCAGTCCATAACGCCTCCTTTATGGGTTCACCTTGTCTAAGTCCCCATGAATGACGGTGGGGGAAAAGGCGCTGATTTCATCATACAGCAGGCCTTCTGGGATATCGTTCCAGAGATAGATTTTTTTGCCCTCCATAAAGGCTTCATACAGTTCCAGGAAGGTGGAGCCGCCAATATAGTTTTCCTGGCCGTTTTTGTCGAAGTTCAGGGCCAGCACCGCGTCCATCTGCCGCACCCGTTCCCGGCTGCGGCGGAACAACTCGCTTTTCATGCGGCTGTGCTCCTCCGGCCCCTTGGCATACCACTGGCTTTCCGCCTCAGGCCTGTCGTGGGTGAAAGGGATATAGACCTCCCAGCCCAATTCCTCCAGCCGCGCCTTGGCAGACGCAAGCTGGGAATAAAAAGCCTTGCTGCAAATGAGAAATATTTTTTTCATGGCTTTCTCCCTTTCCTTGAAAAAACGGCGCGGCCCAAAAGCCACGCCGTTCCCAAATCCAACCTATAAATCCAGCAAAACCGGAAGCACGTCCGGCGCGCGATGGCTCGCGTAAACGTGGCACACAGTGACCGGCGAAAGATGCCCATCTATGCGCCCTGCGTCTTGGGCGCAAAAGCGTTTTGTCACGCTGCTTATTTTACCATGCTGGCGATTTCTTCGGCGAAGTTGTCCTCGCGCTTCTCCAGGCCCTCGCCCTTCTCAAAGCGGGTGAACCCGGCAATCTTGATTTCGCCGCCCAGCTCCTTGGCAACGCCGTCCACATACTGCTTCACGCTCATGCTGCCGTCCTGCACATAGGCCTGGTCAACAAGGCAGATTTCCTTAAAGAACTTGCCCAGACGGCCTGTAACGATTTTCTCGGCAATGTTGGCAGGCTTGCCCTCGTCCACAATCTGCTGGGTGAGGATTTCCTTCTCCTTCTCCACCCGCTCGGCAGGCACAGAGGCCTCATCCAGATACTCGGGGTTAAGAGCGGCAATCTGCATGGCCACATTGTGGGCGCAGGTCTTAAAGGCGTCGTTTGCGGCAATTTCATCGCTGGTTTCAAACTTCACGATAACGCCGATACGGCCCCCGGCGTGTACATAAGAGGTGACAACGCCCTCAAAGCGGTCGAAACGGCGCACCTTGATGTTCTCCCCGATGGTGAGGATCTTTTCCTTCAGCAGGGCGTCCACTGTCAGCTCGCTGCCCTCGGCCTTGCACTGGAGCAGGGCCTCTACGTCAGCGGGGTTCTGATGGATGATGGTGTCGGCACAAATCTTCACAAAGGCCTGGAACTCGGCGTTCTTGGCAACGAAGTCGGTTTCAGCGTTGACCTCCACCACCACAGCTACCTTGCCGCAGTCGCTAACAACAGCATAGGCTACGCCCTCAGCGGCAATGCGCCCGGCCTTCTTTACGGAAGCGGCAAGGCCCTTCTCCCGCAGCAGGTCAATGGCTTTGTCCATGTTGCCCTCAGCTTCTGTGAGAGCCTTTTTGCAGTCCATCATGCCGCACCCGGTCTTCTCCCGCAGGGCGGCAACGTCTTTAGCAGTAAAATTCATTCTATAATCTCCGTCCTTTCTTCAAACTTCCAGCCAGAGGCTTTGCTTCCACGCAAGGAGGGCCATTCTTCCCTTCCCCGCGTTTTGGCAGGCGAACTATCTATAACATATATGCGTGGGAAATTACTTTGGAATTATTCCCCGGCCTCAGCGGCGGGAGCCTCTTCCTCAGCGGCTTCTTCCCGGGCAGCAGCACCCATCTGGCCCTCGCGGCCCTCGATGACAGCGTCTGCCATGGCGCCGGCAATCAGCTTGACAGCGCGGATGGCGTCGTCATTGCCAGGGATAACATAGTCGATTTCGTCAGGATCGCAGTTGGTGTCCACAATGGCCACAATGGGGATGTGCAGCTTCTTGGCTTCTGCCACAGCAATGCGCTCCTTGCGAGGATCCACAATGAACAGGGCGCCAGGGAAAGCTTTCATCTCCTTGATGCCGCCCAGGAACTTCTCCAGCTTCTCAATTTCAAGCTGCAGCTTGCTGACTTCCTTCTTGGGAAGCAGATCAAAGGTGCCGTCCTCTTCCATCTTGCGAAGCTGGGCAAGGCGCTGGATGCGGGTGCGGATGGTGGTGAAGTTCGTGAGCATGCCGCCCAGCCACCGGGCGTTTACATAGTATGCGCCTGCGCGGGTGGCTTCTTCCCGGACAGAGTCCTGGGCCTGCTTCTTGGTGCCCACAAACAGGATGTTCTTGCCCTCGGTGGCCAAATCCCGGACAAAATTGTAGGCTTCCTCCAGCTTGCGCACGGTTTTCTGCAGGTCGATAATGTAGATACCGTTGCGCTCCGTGAAAATGTAGGGAGCCATTTTGGGGTTCCACCGGCGGGTCTGGTGGCCGAAGTGAACGCCGGCCTCCAAAAGCTGCTTCATAGATACAACTGCCATGTTACAAATACCTCCTTGGTTTTTTCCGCCGCCACAGGGGCTTTTTTGGGGCAGACCCGGAGTAAATCCAGGCACCAATCCAAGCCTGCGGCGTGTGTTTTGCTGTAACCGCCTTATTGTACCACAGCCCCCCTGAAAAAATCAAGGGTTTTCGCAGGTTTTCCCTATTTAATAAGCAAAAACAGCCACCTGCCTTTGCCGGGCTATAAAAACTGGGAGTTATAAAGCCCTGCGTAAAAGCCGGCCTTTGCCATCAGCTCCTCATGGGTGCCCTGCTCCACAATGTCTCCCTCCCGCACCACCAGGATACAGTCGGCATTCTGGATGGTGGAAAGCCTGTGGGCAATGACAAAGCAGGTGCGGTCTTTCATCAGCTCCCGCATGGCGGCCTGTATCCGCCGCTCTGTGCGGGTGTCCACGTTGGAGGTGGCCTCGTCCAGGATGAGCATTTTCGCGTCTAGCAGCATGGCCCGGGCAATGGTGAGAAGCTGCTTCTGGCCCTGGGAGATGTTCATGCCGTTTTCGTCCAGAAGGGTGTCGTAGCCCTGGGGCAGGCCCATAATGGTCCGGTGGATATGGGCGGCCCTGGCGGCTGCCTCCACCTCCTCCCGGCCGGCATCCTTTTTGCCATAGGCCAGGTTTTCAAAGATGGTGCCTGTGAAAAGCCAGGTGTCCTGGAGCACCATGGCATAAGCCCCCCGCAGGCTCTCCCGGGTGATGTCCCGTATCTCCCGGCTGTCCAGCTCTATGTGCCCGCTGTCCGGATCGTAAAACCGCATCAAAAGGTTTATCAGGGTGGTTTTCCCGGCCCCTGTAGGGCCGACGATGGCGATAAGGGCGCCGGGGGGCGCGTGGAGGCTCAGGTCGTGGATGATGGTTTTCTCCGGGTTGTAGCCGAATTTCACGTGCTTCATGGCCACGTCCCCCTGGACATGGAGGGCGGGCAGGGCATTCGGGGCGTCGGCAGGCTCCGGATCCTCGTCAATAAGGCGGAACACCCGCTCTGCCGCCGCGCAGGCGGACTGCAGCTCGCTGACAATGTTCGCCATTTCGTTAATCGGCCCGGAGAACTTCCGGGAATACAGCACAAAGGAGGAAAGGGGGCCAATGGTCAGCTTCCCCATAATGAAGAGGATGGCCCCGAACACGCTGATAAAGGCTAAGGACAGGTTGTTGATGAAGTTCACAGAAGGGCCTGTCATGCCGCCGTAATAGTCGGCGTTGTAGTAAGCGTCCACCGCGTTCTTGTTCCGCTGGTCAAAGCGGCCTGTCATGGTTTCCTCCTGGTGGTAGGCCTTGGTGGTTTTCTGTCCGCTAATCACTTCCTCTACATAGCCGTTCAGCTCTCCCAGCATGACAGAGCGCTTGTGGAACAGGGGGCGCACCTTCCGGGTCATATACCGGGTGAACAGGACGGACATGGGGATGGTGACGGCAAACACCAGCACCAGCACCGGGGAGATGACAATCATCATAATGAGGGAGCCAAGCACCGTAATGGCGCTGGCGGCTATTTGCAGCAGATCGTTTGACAAAGAGGCATTCACTGTGTCGATGTCATAGGAAATGCGGCTGACAATGTCCCCGGTCTGGTGGCTGTCAAAGTAGGATACAGGCAGGGTGGTAAGGCGGTCAAACACCTGCCTGCGCATCTGCTCCACAATCTTCTGGCTCAACTGGATCATCAAAACGGAAAGCCCGTAAGAAAGCCCGGAGGAGGCCGCGTAAAACACAGCCATCAGCCCGCAGTATGTAAAGACTGCCGGGAAGTCCGTGCCGCCGGGCACCAGGCCGATGGCGTCTATGGCCTTGCCTGAGAGCATAGGGCCTAAAAGCGCCAGCAGGTTGCTGGCCGCCGTCAGCCCGATGGCCCCCAGCGCCAGCCACTTGTGGGCGTATATGTATCCTCCCAGCCGCAAAAGCACCTTTTTCCTGTCTTTGGGCTTTTCAATAGGCCCTTTTGGCATCCGCATGGGCATGGCCCTCACTCCTTTCCTGCCGGGCTAAGACCTTGGGGATCCCATCCCCAACCCCCTGCAAAACCTTTTAAAAAAGGTTTTGATTCGAAAACTAATTACTTGTGTACACAGGCTTTCACGGGAATCAGCAAATCAAGCTGCACTGTTTCCGGCTCCCCTTCCGGGGTGTTTTTAATATGGTCATAATAGTTTAAATGTTCCTCCAGGCCGCCGAACATGTTCTCCGGCGTGCCGGATCCGTTTCCCTCATATTCTTCGCTTTCTTCCACCCACCGGGCCAGCCATGCCCACTCGTGAAAATCCCCCATGCGGATGCAGTGGGCCGCATAGGTGCCCCCGGGGAAATGCTTCTTTTCTAAAGGAGCGGGTACTTCCATGTCCTCCGGGATGGTCAGCCAGAATTCATAGCCATATTCCCCGCCTTCCGGAGGCGGGTTGGGGCTGTTGAACCCAAACAGCCGCAGGCTGCTGCTTGTCTCCCACAGGCGGTTTTGGCGGGCAAACTCCGCTATCATCCGCCCCGCATGGTTTTCCGGCTCCGGCCCTGCATACCGGGCGGCAGCTACCGCAGAGGCGGGCAGGTGTATAATCCTTACGTCTTTCAGCTTGGCGGCTTCCTCCGCCCGGGTCAACTCTTCCATCTTCCTGGCACGCTCCTTTTCGCTTTTCAAATTGGGAGGAGTAAAGGCTTCTGCCAGCGCCAGCAGGCGGCTGTTTTCCAGCAGCGTCTGCCCGGCAGGCATCCAGTACCGGCTTTTCAAGGCTTCCAGCAGTTCGCCCAGTATGTCCCGGACAGCCTCCAGGGCCGCCGCTTCCCTGCCCAGCTCTTCCAGCTTTTCCCCGCATATCCGGATGGCTTCCCGGGCAGTGGGATCCCCTAAAGCCTTTCCTATCTGCTCCAGGGACAGGCGCAGCCTGCGCAGAAGGATAATCTGCCGCAGCCGGGAAACATCCTCCCCGTCATACATGCGGTAGGCATACCCCTCCTGCCGCTTGCTGCTTATCAGCCCTTTCCCCTCATAGTACCGGAGCATCCGGGTGGAAAGCCCCAGCATATGGGATACCTGGGTGACGGTCAGCAATTCGTGTTCCATGGCGCTCCCTCCTCTCTGGCAAACAGTATAAAGTGCGACACAGTGTTCAAGTCAAGGGGAAGAAAAAGTTTTTTTGCAAAAGAGGAGGTGCCCCAATAGAGCGTTTAGAAATGGGGGAACATAAAAGTTTCGTCCATTCGTTTCACGAATGGATCACCTTCTTCAAAGGTGGTGGGTTTTTGGGGGGCGAGGGTTGCCAGTGGCAACCGTTCCGAACCGACCGAGCCGGCAGGCGAGACTCAAAGCCTTAAGCCGCGCCAAGCTGTGTCTGGGCAATCTCCTGATACACCGGGCAGCTTGCCATCAGCTCCTCGTGGGTGCCATAGCCGATGGCCTTCCCTTCCTCCAGCACCAGGATGTGGTCGGCGTGGAGCAGGGAGCTGACACGCTGGGCCGCGATGAGGGTGGTGGTGCCTGTGTATTCCTCCCGCAGGGCTTTGCGCAGGGCGGCGTCTGTCTTATAGTCCAAGGCGGAGGAGGAGTCGTCTAAGAGCAGGATCTCCGGAGAACCCGCCAAAGCCCTGGCCACCAGCACCCGCTGGCGCTGGCCCCCGCTTAAGTTGGTGCCCTTAGAGGTGAGCATATGCCCTAAGCCCTCCGGCAGGGCGGAGATGAACTCCCAGGCCTGGGCGCACCGGACTGCCTTTTCAATGGCCTCCCGGGGAAGCCCCCGGCCAAAATCTATGTTCTCGTAAATGGTGTCCGCAAACAGCACGTCGTTTTGGAACACCACGCCGAATTTCGTGTGCAGCTCCTCTGGCGGCAGGGAATCCACCTGCCTGCCGCCAATGGAGATTTTCCCCCCGTCCGGGTCATACAGCCGCATGAGCAGGGACATAATGGTGGACTTGCCGCAGCCTGTGGCCCCGATGATGCCAAGGGTTTCCCCTGGCTTTAAGGCAAAGGAGATATCTTCTACCGTCGGCTCCTTTTTGCCGTAAGAGAAAACCACATGGTCAAACTCCACATGGTAGGGGCTTTCTTCCGGCTTTCTGGGCACAACGGGCAAATCGGGCGCTGTGTGCAGCACCTCCGCAATGCGGCCCCCGGAAGCGGAACCCCTGGAATACATGACAAATATCCGGGTGACCGCCATCATGGAGTTTAAGATGATGGTGAAATAGCTTAGAAAGGCGATAATTTTCCCCGGCTGGCTCAGCCCGGCATTGACCCGGAAGGCCCCTGTGATGATAACCGCCGTCAGCCCCAGGTTCAGCAGCAGGTTCATCATAGGGTTTGTGATGCCCATGACAATGCCCGCCTTTTTCTCCCGGCGCACCACCTCTTTGTTGATGCCGTCAAAGCGCCCCCGCTCATACTCTGTTTTGGACAGGGCCTTTATCACCCGTATGCCGGAAATGGTTTCCCGCACTGTGCGCACCATGCCGTCTATCCCCTGCTGGAGCTGGGTGTACAGGGGCACTCCCTTTTTGGAAACTGTGTACACCAGCACAGCCAGAAGGGGCAGGGTACACACCAGCACCAGGGTGAGCACCGGATCCAGGGTCAGGGTGATAAGCACCCCGCCTATCAGCAGGATGGGGGCGCGCACCCCCATGCGCTGCATCATGCCCATGAACTGGTGGACATGGTAGGTGTCGCTTGTCAGCCGGGATTCCAGGGACGGGATGGAAAACTGGTCTATCTGGGCGCAGGAAAGCAGAGAGATGCGCTGGAACAGATCGTGGCGGATGCGCTGGGTGGCGTGCTGGGCCACCCAGGCCGCCATGCGGTTTGCCACAATATTCGTCACAAGGGCCAGCACAGCCGCCAGCACCATGGCCCCGCCCCACAGCAGCACCTGGCCCATGTCCCGGGTGGGGGCCACTTCGTCGATGAGGTAGGAAAGAATCCAGGGCAGCACCAGATCCATAATGGCGCCGGTAAACTTTATGGCAAGCCCCAGGCTCATCCGGGGCGCAAAAGGCTTCAGGTAATGGAAAATCATCCGCATAAAAAGCTGCCGCGCGATCCGGGATGCCTAATAAAAGGGGAAAAGCTTCTGCCCTTTGCGCCCGGTATCGTTCCTTTCCTTATGTATTTCCGCGGGGAAGCCCCGCACGTATAAGTATAACAAACAATAGTTGCTTTTGCAACTATATTTTAATGGTTTTTCAACCATGACCATAAACCCTAAAAGGGCGGCAAAAAAGGGATACGCATCATCGTATCCCTTTTCCGGCCTGCCTCTGCCGGCGCCTTATCTCACAAAATCCAGTATCCGCCGGGCGTTTTCCTCTGGGGGGCGGAGGCCGTCCACTTGGAGGATGGGCAGGGACAGGGTTTCCAGCCAGTCCTCCACCTGGCGCGGGGGGCGGGCCTCCACCATCTGGAAGAAGCCCTGCTCCTTCTCAAAAAGATCCCCGCCAGGGCGCATCCTGTCCCCAAATTTCCCAAAGGATCTGTCCTTCACCCGCGCTATGCGCACTTCCCTGGGCACATAGACAAACACCGCGTGGGTAAACCGGGAGAGCGCTTCCTCCCCAAAATCCGCCACCACAGAGGTGAAAATGAAATCCTCATACCGCTTGAGATCCCGAAGCAGCAGCGCCGCCACCTGGGCCTTTGTGCGGGATTTCCCATAGGCATAGCCATCTTCCTGCCGGGGGAAATAATAGTCCTCCGTATCCCGGAAGGTGTAGCCGGACAGGGCCGCAAGCGCTTTGCCTAAAGTGGTTTTCCCCGCGCCGTTGCCGCCGCACAGCAAAATTTTACGACCCATAGCGCCTCCTTATTCGTACTGCAAAACTGCCGTATGCCGGGGCATGTCCGGGGTGATTTCCATGCTGGCGCCCTCATAGCGCACCCACCGCCCGCAGATGTCCAGATACTCGTCTACTGTGCCCAGCACGTCGAAGCCGAAGGCATCGCTGCGGTAGTGCATGGGAATCACCACCCGAGGCCCCACCGCGTCCACAATCTTCTTTGCTTCCTCCGGACCCACTGTGTAAAAGCCGCCTACAGGCACCATAACCACATCACAGCCCTGCAGGGCCTCTATCTGCTCTGGGCTTGGCATACAGCCAATGTCTCCAAAGTGGGCGGCCTTTACGCCGCCGCCCTCCAGAATGTGGATAACATTTGGCCCCCGCTTGGCCCCCTGCTCTCCGTCATGGAAGCTTTGCAGGCTTGTCACCTGTATGGGGCACGCCCTGCCTGTCAGCTTTACCCCGGCCCAGTAGCCATGGTCATAGTGCTCATGGCTGCACAGCACCAGATCCGCCTCCTCCTGTATGTCCCTGCACCCAGGCACGCTGCCCGGCTCAAAGGGATCCAGCACCACAGAGCCTCCTTCGCACTCCGCCTTAAAGCAGGAATGCCCCAGCCAAGTTAGTTTCATCATACCGCCCACATCCTTTCTTTTTTCCCATTATACCCCAAGGGAGAAGCCTTGGCAACAAAGAAATTCCCGCCCCCACCGGAACGGGAATTTTGTCTTAGAGTCGGTATTCCATCTGCACGTCGCAAGGCTCTGCCACCGCGTGGCAGGGATCCGGCTCTTCCGCCTCCACGCAGCCCATGGCCCTATAAAACGCCATAGGCCCTGCCGCCGAGTGGGCCGATATATAAAGCTTCTCCGCCCCCAGCGCCCGGCCGGACTGGGCCGCCTTTTGGAACAGCTCCCGGCCCAGCCGCTGGCCCCGACAGTCATAGGAAACCTGCAGTTCCGCCATGTCCGCGTATTGCCCCCGGGATCCCTTCAGCCTGCCTTCCACCGCGCAAAAGCCCTTCAGTCTGCCGTCTAAGAACGCGCCCCACACCTGCCCGCCCTCTGCCAGCAGCCTGCGGAAAATGCCGCTTATCCTTTCCGGCTCGCCACTTCCCCAGCGGTCGGTATAGCACACGTCCTGTATTTCCCAGTGTCCCTCCGCTTTCCGCCACGCTTTCTCCACAGGCTGGAAGCGGCAGAAATCGTGGAACAGGCTGCCGCACAGCTCTTCCTTTGCGAGGGGGCGCATCACCTTTTCCGGTAGGTATTTGGAGAGGTACAGCACCAGCTCGTCATCGTTTGCGCAGGGGGCGCCTTCCTCCAAGTGCTTGTCCTGATACCACACGCCTGTGCCATCAAAGAGGTAGCCGCGCTTGATATACATCCTCTGTGCCGGGCCATAGCCGCTGTGCAGTCCCACTCCCAGGCAGACGATGCGGCTGGTTTTCACGGCTTCTGCCTCGGCGCAGTCCATCAGCCGGGAGCCAATGCCCTTGCGCTGGAACTTCTCCAGCACATTGAAATCTACAATCTCCGGCCAGCCCTTTCCCGCAAAGGGGCCTGCCGTTGCCTCTGGCAGCAGGGTGAGGTATCCCGCCGCTTCCCCTTTCCAGCGGGCCGCCAGCACCTGGCGCGTGCCCTCCTGCTGCTCCTTTAAATAGCCCTCATACTGGCTTTGGGGTTTGTGCCAGCCCTGGGCGGCAAAGCCATCTGCAAAGGCCCTGCAGTCCTCCGGCTGGATAGGGCTTATCACTAAGTCTTTGCTTATATAGTATTCCATCTATCTTCCTCCAATCTTTCAAAAACGCAAGCGCCCCGGCGCGGGCAGGGCGTACAGTCCCCGCACGCCGGAGCGCGAAAAGCGAAGCGTGGGATTCTTAAGGGATGGAATCCCTTAAGCCGCCGGAGGCGGTCTTGCGGGGGTGCAGGGGGCTTCCCCCCTGCTTACACCTCTACCACGCCGTCATATACCTTGATGGTGTCCCCTGTCATCAGTACCCTTTCGTCTGTGTAGTTCACATGCAGCTCGCCGCCCTTTAAAATCACTCGGATGTCTTTGCCCTTTTCGCAATATCCGTTGAGGGTGGCGGCAACCACCGCCGCGCAGGTGCCGGTGCCGCAGGCCATGGTTTCCCCGTTGCCCCGCTCCCAAATCCGCGCTTTCAGGGTGGTGCTGTCAATCACCTCCACAAAGCCCACATTTACCCGCTGGGGGAACATGGGGTCAAACTCAAACAGCGGCCCCAGCTTCGTGAGGTTCAGCTTGTCCACAGAGGGCACAAACACCGTGCAGTGGGGGTTGCCCATAGAGCAGCAGGTAATGTTATACACGCTGCCGTCAATGGACACAGGCTTATTTACAATCTGCTCCCCTTCCAGCCGCACAGGCACCTTCTCCGGGGAAAGCTCTGCCTGGCCCATGTCTACCGTCACCTTGGCGGCAGCGCCGTTCTTCGTGATAACTGTACACTCCTTCACGCCGCTTCTGGTTTCAATGTGCAGGGTATAGCGGCCCTGCCCGGCGGGCGTGCCCTTTGCCAGCTTGTTGTCAAAGAGGTATTTTGCCACGCAGCGGATGGCGTTGCCGCCCATCATGCCCTCGCTGCCGTCCACATTGAACAGGCGCATCTGGGCGTCTGCCTTATCCGAAGGGCACATCAGCACAATGCCGTCGCCGCCCACGCCATTGTGGCGGTCGGAAAGGGTAATGGAGAGGAACTCCGGAGAGGCAACCTCGTTGCCCTTATCAAAGCAGTTGATATAAATATAGTCGTTAGAGCAGGCGGACATCTTGGTAAAGGGTATCTTCTGTTTCTCTTCCTTTAAGTTGTTGATGTCCACAATCTCTGTGTTTTCCGGGGTGAACCGGCTCATAAGGGAGTCTGCCAGTGCGTTGGCGGTGTCCAAGGCCGTCAGGCAGGGGATGCCCAAAAGGGCGGCCTTGCGCCGGATCTTCACGCTGTCCCGGGCCGGGTTGCGGCCCTTGGCAGAGGTGGAGATAACGTAATTGACCTTGCCGCTTTCCAGCAGGGAGATGGTGTTGTCGGAAGAATTCTCATGGATTTTGTCCACAATCTTCACCGAAAGCCCGGCCTTAAACAGCACCATGGCAGTGCCGGTGGTGGCATAGAGGGTGAAGTCCATTTTCGCAAGCTTCTTGGCAATTTCCCCAATCTCCGGCTTGTCCTGATCCCGCACGGTGATAAACACGCCGCCGCCCCGGCGCATCTGGTGCCCGGAGGCGATAAGCCCCTTATAGAGGGCCTCCTCCAGGCTGTTGCCAAGGCCCAGCACCTCCCCGGTAGACTTCATCTCCGGCCCCAGGTGGGTGTCCACGTCGGTCAGCTTCTCAAAGGAGAACACAGGCACCTTTACCGCCACATAGGGGGAGGGCTTGTAAAGCCCGGTGCCAAAGCCCAAGTCCTTCAGCTTATAGCCCAGGCTCACCTTGGTGGCCAAATCGCACATGGGCACCCCTGTCACCTTGCTGATATAGGGCACTGTGCGGGAGGCCCGGGGGTTTACCTCGATGACGTAAATCTCCCCGTCCATGATGATATACTGAAGGTTTATCAGGCCGATGCCATGAAGCTCCCGGCACAGGGTTTCCGTAGTGGCCACAATTTTGGCGCTCATGCCGTCGTCAATGTCAGAGGCCGGATACACGGCAATGCTGTCGCCGGAGTGGATGCCTGTGCGCTCCACGTGCTCCATAATGCCGGGGATAAGGATGCTTTCCCCGTCGCAGATGGCGTCCACCTCAATCTCCATGCCGGAAAGGTACTTGTCGATAAGCACAGGGTTGTCCTGCTTGTGCGCGAGGATAATCTCCATGTACTCCTCAATGTCCTCGTCGCAGTAGGCGATAATCATGTTCTGCCCGCCCAGCACGTAGGAGGGCCGCATCAGCACCGGGTATCCAAGCTGCCTTGCGGCGTTTAAAGCTTCCTCTGCCGTCATGATGGTGCTGCCCTTGGGGCGGCGGATGCCCGCCCGCTCCAGAAGTGCGTCGAAGCGCTCCCTGTCCTCCGCCATGTCGATGGTGTCGGCAGAGGAGCCTAAAATCCGGATGTTGTTTGCCGCCAGGGTTTTTGTCAGCTTGATGGCGGTCTGCCCTCCAAAGGCCACCACCACGCCTACAGGTTTCTCAATTTTGATGATGTCCATCACGTCCTCCGGGGACAAAGGCTCGAAATAGAGGCGGTCGCCTGTGTCGAAGTCCGTGGAGACGGTTTCGGGGTTGTTGTTGATGATAACCACTTCATAGCCCAGCTTCTGCAAAGACAGCACGCAGTGTACGCTGGCATAGTCAAACTCAATGCCCTGGCCAATGCGGATAGGCCCTGAGCCAAGCACAATGATTTTTTCCTTGTCCTTGTGGCGGTGGATAAACTCCTGCGCCTCGTCCTCCCCGCCGCTTTCCTCTGTGTCATAGGTGGCATAGAAATAAGGGGTGTGGGCGGCAAACTCCCCGGCGCAGGTGTCCACCATCTTAAAGGTGGGCTTGCGCTCCCAGGTTATTTCGCAGCCGGAAAGCCGGGCAATGGCCCCGTCCGGATAGCCAAACTGCTTGCCCTGTACGTACAGTTCCTTCGTAAGCTGCCCCTTCTGCAGATCCTGCTCATAGTGAAGCAGGTTTAAAAGCTTATAGAGGAACCACTTGTCCATAAGGGTCTTTTCATAGATTTCCTCCGGCGTTATCCCCCGCTTTAAAAGGGCATAGATGGCAAACAGGCGCTCGTCTGTGGCGTGGATGGCGATATGCCACAGGTTCTCAAGGGACTCCCCGTCAAACTTCGGCAGGTTCAGGGTGTCCAGGCCGATTTCCGCCCCCCGCACCGCTTTCATCAGGGCCATTTCAAAGCTGTCGGCAATGCTCATCACTTCGCCGGTGGCCTTCATCTGGGTGCCCAGCTCCCGCTTGGCATACACGAATTTGTCAAAGGGCCACTTGGGGAACTTCACCGCCACATAGTCTATGGTAGGCTCAAAGGCCGCATAGGTCACGCCTGTGACGGCGTTTTTGATCTCGTCCAGGGTGTAGCCGATGGCAATTTTCGTGGCCACCTTGGCAATGGGATAGCCTGTGGCCTTGGAGGCCAGGGCCGAGGAGCGGCTCACCCGGGGGTTCACTTCAATGACGGCGTACTCAAAACTGGTTGGGTGCAGGGCAAACTGGCAGTTGCAGCCGCCCTCTACCCCCAGCTCGTTGATAATAGCCAAAGCCGCTGTGCGCAGCATCTGGTATTCCTTGTCGGAAAGGGTGACAGTGGGGGCGATAACAATGGAGTCCCCGGTGTGGACGCCTACGGGATCCACGTTTTCCATGGAGCAGATGGTGATGGTGTTGCCCTTGCTGTCCCGCATGACTTCAAACTCAATTTCCTTCCACCCGGCAATGCTCTTTTCCACCAGGATCTGGGTGATGGGGGAAAGGGCCAGGCCGTTTGCCGCAACCTCCCGCAGCTCCTCCTGGTTCTCCACAATGCCGCCGCCGGTGCCGCCCAGGGTAAAGGCGGGCCGCACAATGACAGGATAGCCGATTTCCCCGGCAAAATCCTCTGCGTCCTCTACAGTGGTCACCACCTTGGAGGGCACGCAGGGCTGGCCGATGCGCTCCATGGCGTCCTTAAAAAGCTGCCTGTCCTCGGCCTTGTCAATGGTTTCAGGCCCTGCCCCCAGCAGGCGCACGCCCTGCTCCTGCAAAAAGCCCTCCTTGGCAAGCTGCATGGAGAGGGTAAGGCCTGTCTGCCCGCCAAAGCCGGAAAGGATGCTGTCGGGCTTTTCCTTCTCAATAATGCGCTTTACGGTGGTCAGGGTCAGCGGCTCGATGTAGATTTTATCCGCCATAGCCTTGTCCGTCATAATGGTGGCGGGGTTGGAGTTCACCAGCACAATCTCAATGCCGTCCTCCCGCAGCGCCCGGCAGGCCTGGGTGCCCGCATAGTCAAACTCCGCCGCCTGCCCGATGACAATGGGGCCGGATCCGATTACCAGTACCTTTTTTATGTCTTTATTTAATGGCATATGCTTCCTCCTTTTAAGACCTTGAGGGCGCTGCCCTCAAACACCCGCAAATCCTTTTAAAAAAGGATTTGATTCTAAAACTTCCCATTACGCTGCGTTCCATCCAGAATAGAGTTTCCGGGAGCAGGCTGGGACGCGAGGGAGAACGTAAGCCGCGAAAACCCTTTTCGCGGCGGAAACTCTCCGCCCAGTCCCCCGCGTCTTGGATGCAACGTCACGTTGCCAGCATAGCGAAAAACTCGTCAAACAGTTCCTCTGTGTCCAAAGGCCCGCCGCAGGCTTCCGGGTGGAACTGCACGGAAAAGGCCGGGTGCTGGAGATACCGCACGCCCTCGCAGGTGCCGTCGTTTACGTTGCGGTAAAGCTCCCTGCCCACCTTTTCGTCCAGGCTGTCTCCCACAATGGCATAGCCATGGTTCTGGCTGGTTACATACACCCGCCCGGTTTCCAGGTTCTTCACAGGCTGGTTTTCTCCCCTGTGTCCATATTTCAGCTTCGTCCGCTGGCCGCCATGGGCCAGGGCCAGAAGCTGGTGCCCCAGACAGATGCCGAACATGGGGATATGCAGCCCGCAGATTTCCTTGAGGTTCTCAATAATTTCCACGTTTTCCGCCGGATCCCCCGGCCCGTTTGTCAGCATAATGCCGTCCACATCCAGGGCCGCGATTTCCTGTGCCGTTGCCGTGCAGGGCAGCACCGTCACCTCCGCCCCCCGCCGCACCAGCTCCCGCAGGATGTTGCGCTTCATGCCGTAGTCAATAAGGGCAATCCGCTTTTTCGCATCTCCTTCAGGCTGCACCGTATAGGCCTCCTTGGTAGAGGTGGCCCGCACCGCCCCTTCCACCTTATAGGCTTTCAGGGCTTCCATGTCCACCGCCTGGGGGTTGTCGGTAATCATGCCGTTCATCACGCCTTTTTCCCGTATCAGCTTTGTCAGCGCCCGGGTGTCGATTCCGGAAAGGGCCACAACGCCCTTTTCCGAAAAAAAGGTGTCAAGGCTGCCTTCCGAACGAAAATTGGAAGGAGCTTGGCACCAATGCTTTACAATATACCCGCGAGGCCCGATGCCGTCGCTTTCAAAATCAGCGGGAATCACGCCGTAATTCCCAATCAGGGGAAAAGTCTGTACAACTGCCTGCCCGTAATAGCTTTGATCCGTCAGGGTTTCCAAATACCCTGTCATGCCTGTGGTAAACACTACTTCCGCCAGCACTTCTCCCTGTGCCCCAAAGCGGCGGCCCTGAAATACTTTTCCGTTTTCCAACACCAGATATCCGGTTTTCCCCATACATCTCTTCCTTTCTGTGTCTCGTCCAAGGTGTATATGCTTTCATTATCAGTATACTATGATACAGGAAAACCCGCCCCGGCGCAAGATAAATTTGCGATTCTATTCTTTCACCAAAAATTTTCCCGCCTTTTCCCATGCTTTTGCCCTTTCCCCCAATCCTCTACGGGAAAGCGCGTTTTGAAAACGCCGGCCCGCTGAAATTTTTTTAAAAAATTTTCCTATACGCCTTACCAAAAGGCTTCCTCCGCCGTCTAATAGACAGTGAATTCACAAGCAGCGCGTTTTACACAAACCTATATTTTTAGAATATTGAAGAAAGGAATGGTACCGGGTACGAAAAGGAAGTTTGCCTGTCTGGCAATGGGTATCCTGTACCGCATGGTGACTGCCATGAAAAAGTTTTGGAAATCTGTTTTTCTCCCTGTCCTGCTGGCAGCGGCGCTGACAGCCTGCAGCGCCCAGGCAGACAGCCTCTCCTTCCAGCCTGCAAGCTCTGTCCCCGCGGCCGATCCTGAGCCAAGCCCCCATTCCGCTTCCCTGCCGGAAAGCAGCACGCCCGCCCCGGAAGCGGAAGCTTCCGGGGAAATCCAGCGCACCCTTTCCTGCGGCGCGGCTGTAAACGCTGTGATTTCCTGCCCCGGCAGCGTGGACTTTTCCAGCCTCTCCTCCTATAGCGGCACCCTTCACAGCTTTGATCCGGAAGCCGTAAAGAACGTGCTGCTGGGGGAAGGGGAAATCCCCTGCCAAAAGGACGAGGCAGCAGCCGGATCCCTTATCCCAGGCGCTGTGTACCATTACTTTACTGGAGAGGACGGTCAAAGCCTGATGGTGCAGGGCGAAACCGTTACTTATGATAAGGACGGCCTGTACAGCAGCGTGGCCCCCTGGCTCCACCTGGACAAGGCGGATGGGCTGTATAACGGGGATCTGTTCCCCGCTGATAAGGATCTGCCTTTTGCCTCCCGCCAGCAGGCCTATGAGGAACTGCTCCAGGTGCTGGGAAAGCTGGGGGTGGAGGTATCCTCCCAGTATGACTGCTATACAGTGGAAGAAAGCGCCTTGCAGAAAGCAGAGCAGCGCCTGGAAGAGACAAGCCCTGCGGAAATGCCGGAGGAAGGGGGCGCAGAGCCTGAAAGCCGGGAATGTTACTTCTACAGGCTCTATACGGATATACAGGGCGTGCCTGTTACAGCCCATGAAAACGGCAGCGTGGACAAAGGAACTTACCTGCCCGGCACCACCATAGAGGCCCTATATGCTGCTGATGGCCTGCATAGCCTGCACATTTTCTGCGTCTTTGACGCAGGCGAAAACCAAACCCCCGCCCAGGCCCTGGACTTGGAAGGCGCTTTGAACAAACTGGACGAACTGTACCAGCAGGGCGTTCTGGAGGACACTGTTGAGGTGCAGGAGATTGCCTTGGAATATGTGCCTGTGGCAGATGCGTCCCGGGTGGAGGTGGAACTGGCCCCTGCATGGCGCTTTGGCGTGCTGCGCACCAGAACCTACCCTGGGAAAAGCAATCCCCAGGAAACCGTGCTGGTTCCGGACTATGAACAGGTGATGATCCATGCCCTGACAGGGGAGGAAATTTTGCTGGATCAGGGCAGCATACTATGAGTTTTATTCACTGAATTGCTTGAAAAGGCGGATGTTTTGTAACCCTTGCCATCTTTTTGCCATAATTTGAGTTTCTTCCCTCTGGAGGCGCGTTTATAAAGCGCGCCTCTTTTTGCGGGCAAACAGCCTCCTACCCCCCTGCAGCAGGCACGCCCCGCCCCCCTCTGCCTTGACAAATCCGGGCTGTTGGGATACAATAACAACCAACAAAAAGGAAAGAGGGGTCTGGTATGGGAACGTGTGCGGAAAACAGGAAAAGCGTGCCGGCGCTGTTTGGCAGCGCTGTGTTTAACGATGACGTAATGCAGGAACGGCTGCCCCGGGATGTATACAAATCCCTGCGCAAAACCATAGATGAGGGCAAGGATCTGGATCTCACTGTGGCAAACGCCGTAGCCACTGCCATGAAGGACTGGGCGGTAGAGCAAGGAGCCACCCACTACACCCACTGGTTCCAGCCATTAAACGGCATTACCGCCGAAAAGCACGACAGCTTTATCTCCCCCACCAGCGACGGCCGGGTAATTATGCAGTTTTCCGGCAAGGAGCTGATAAAGGGGGAGCCAGACGCCTCTTCCTTCCCTTCGGGAGGCCTGCGGGCCACCTTTGAGGCCCGGGGATACACTGCCTGGGATCCCACCTCCTATGCCTTTGTAAAGGGGGATTCCCTGTACATCCCCACTGCCTTCTGCTCCTACAGCGGGCAGGTGCTGGACAAAAAGACGCCCCTTTTACGCTCCATGGAGGACTTAAGCCGCCAGGCTGTGCGCATCCTGCGGCTGTTCGGGGATGACAAGACAAAGCAGGTGATCACCACTGTGGGGCCGGAGCAGGAATATTTCCTCATTGACCGGACACTTTACGAAAAACGGGCGGATCTGCGCTTCTGCGGGCGTACCCTGTTCGGCGCCCAGGCACCCAAGGGGCAGGAGCTGGAGGATCACTATTATGGTTCCATCAAGCCCCGGGTGCAGGCCTTTATGAAGGAACTGGACGAGGAACTGTGGAAGCTGGGCATTTTAGCCAAAACAAAGCACAACGAGGTGGCCCCGGCCCAGCACGAGCTGGCCCCTATTTTTACCACCACCAACATCGCCTGCGACCATAACCAGCTTACCATGGAAGTGATGAAGAACGTGGCTGCCCGCCATGGGCTTACCTGCCTGCTGCACGAAAAGCCTTTTGCCGGGGTCAATGGCAGCGGCAAGCACAACAACTGGTCTATTTCCACAGACTCCGGGAAAAACCTGCTGGAGCCGGGGAAAAAGCCGGAAGAAAACCTTTTGTTTTTGCTGATTCTGGCGGCGGTTATCAAGGGCGTGGACGAATATCAGGATTTGCTGCGGATTTCCGTAGCCTCTGCCGGAAACGACCATCGGCTGGGAGCAAACGAAGCGCCTCCCGCCATTATTTCCATGTTCCTGGGAGACGAGCTGACCGCTATTCTGGCGTCCATTGAAGAGGGCAGGCCCTATGAGGGCGCTCCTTCTAAAAAGCTGGAAACCGGGGTGCATGTGCTGCCGGACTTAAACATGGACACCACTGACCGCAACCGCACCTCCCCCTTTGCCTTTACGGGCAACAAATTCGAGTTCCGCTCCTTAGGCTCTGCCATCTCCATTGCCTGCCCCAACATTATGCTCAACACCATTGTGGCGGAGGAGCTGCGGCAGTTTGCGGAATTCCTAGAAGGCCCCGGGGAGCTTGCCCCCCGGGTGACGGAACTGGTGCGCAAGGTGGTCACAGCCCACAAGCGCATTATCTTCAACGGCGACGGCTACTCTCCGGAATGGGTGGAGGAGGCAAAGCGCCGGGGGCTTCTCAACCTGCCCACCACAGTGGACGCTTTGCCCCGGTATCTGGATCAGAAAAACATTGAGCTGTTTGCCCGGCATAAAATCTATACCGAGGCGGAGATGGAGGCCCGGTATGAGACGATTATGGAGGAGTATGTAAAAACCCTGCACATCGAGGCCCTCACCATGATTGGCATGGTGCGCCAGGAGGTGCTGCCTGCCGTGAGCCGGTATGTACAGGGCCTGGCGGAGGCTGTAAACGCCAAGCGGCAGGCTGTAAGCTCCCTGCCCTGCAGGGCGGAAGCTGCCCTGATTGAAAAGCTTTCCGGGCAGATGGACAAGGCCTTTGAGCTGGTGGAGGAGTTGGACGAAAAGCTGGGGAACTCCCGTTCCCGCAGCATGAACATACTCTCTGCCGCCACCTATTACCGGGACGTGCTGGTGCCTGCCATGGAAGAGCTGCGGGGCGCGGTGGACGCTATGGAGGTGCATGTGTCGGCAGAGCGCTGGCCCTATCCCACCTATGCGGACTTGATGTTCCGGGTGTAGCGGTTAACAACACTGTTCCGGGTGCAGCGGCTGCATGTAAGGCTTATCACAACATAATGGGAAGCGGCCCGGGGCGCGTCCTCCGGGCCGTTTTGTGCGCGAAAGGGAGAGGAACATGGCAGACAGCAGGCTTTTTAAAATATTATACTACCTTTTGGATAAGGGCCGCGCCACCGCTTCCGAGCTGGCGGAAAAATTTTAGGTTTCCCAGAGGACGGTTTACCGGGATGTGGAGGCTTTAAGCGGGGCGGGCATCCCGGTTTACGCCGAGCCGGGGCGGAAAGGCGGCATCTGCCTTTTGCGGGGATTCACCCTGGACAGGGCCGCCTTTTCCCGGGAAGAAAGGCAGGAGGTGCTGGCGGCAGTGCAGGGCATTGCTGCCACAGGATATTCGGGAAAAGAAACCCTGGCAAAGCTGTCGGCGGTTTTTCAGGCTGATATGGAAAACTGGCTGGAGGTGGACTTTTCCCGCTGGGGAAACAGCGGCAGCGACAAGGAGAAGTTTGAAGGGCTGAAAACAGCCGTGATACAGCACAGGGAGACGGAGATTGTCTATGAGAGCAGCTATGGCCAAAGGAGCCGGCGCACCATCCAGCCCCTGAAGCTGTGCTATAAGGACGCGGCCTGGTATGTAAAGACTTTCTGCCTGGAGCGGCAGGACTTCCGCGTTTTTAGGCTGAACCGCATCGTAAGCCAGAAAGTGACGGGAAGGGTTTTTGTGCCGCAGCCGTATCCGGAGCCGGACAGCGCTTTCCAGCCCACATGTCAGCGGATTTCCCTTTTGTTTGCCAAGGAGGCGGCATATCGGGTGTATGACGGGTTTGACGAGACGCAGATGGAGCGCCGGGAAAACGGGGATATCCTTGCCCGGGCGGAAATGCCTGTGGACGCCTGGCTGATTGGATACCTGCTGTCTTTCGGAACCCTGGTGGAAGTGGTGGAGCCGAAGTATCTCAAGAAAATCCTGGCCGGGGAGGCGAAAAAGATTTACGAAAAAAATAAACCATGACAGAGGGTGTCAGGGTTTATATGGTATCCTATAACCATAGCAGACAGCTAAAAAATCTTAGAACGGAGGAGAAAGACATGCAGGAAATGAACCCAAAATTCTGCCAGTGCTGCGGGATGCCTTTGGGAGAGGGAACGGACATGCAGGGCACAAACGCTGACGGCAGCAAAAACGGGGACTATTGCAAATACTGCCTGGACAAGGGAGCCTTTACCTTTAACGGCACCATGGAGGAGATGGCCGCCTTCTGCGCGCCCAAAATGGCTGCCGCCAATCCGGGCATGACAGAGGAACAGGCGGAAAAGGCTATGCTGGAGTGGTTCCCTACCTTGAAGCGCTGGAAAAAATGAACAGGCAGGAAAGAAGCGGGGCTTGGGTTTTCCAAAGCCCTGCTTTCTTCGTGCTGTTTAGAGCAGCCTCTAGGGCAGCCGGGGGGTGCGGGTGAAGATTTCCGGCTTGCCCACATATTCCATGCTGGGATAAATAATATCCAGGAACTCATCGGGAAAATAGTAATCAAAAAACTGCTGGATACCTGTGGAGGCAGGGACGCCGTTTATCCTCTCCGACTGGCGGAACACAGCGCCGGCAGAGAGAAGAATGTCTATTGCCATAAAGATGGAAACGCCGATGGTTAAGGCGCGGCCCAGCTTTTTGGGAATGCGCTCAATGGCCCGGGAGAGGACAGGGTACAGATCTTTCAGCCAGATAAGCCCCAGCACGCCCCAGAAGAAGGAATACATCAGGTTGGTGCGGCCGCTGACATTTAAGACAGAATCGCTGTACTCCCAGGAGACTGTGCCAAAAAGGGACTGCTGCAAAAAGCTGCACAGGTATTCAAAGGCTCCGCCAATAAACATGCTGGCTATGAAAATCAGCACGTCCCGCTGGTTATACATCTTATAGAGGAACAGGGTGATGGCTACAGCCCCAAAGCCGTATACCAGGATGAAAGGCCCCAGCACCACGCTGACCCGGAGCTGGAACTGGTGGGGCGGCACCACCAGGGCATAAACTGTCTCCAGGCAGAAGCCTGCCACGTTCCCGATCATGAAAATCCAGAAAAGCTTCTGGAAGCAAAGCCCATAGGCAAAGGGGCGCTCTGCCCCCTGGGGCAGTTTTCCCTCGTATACTGCCACGGCGTTTTCGCTGCGGCGGCGGATAGCCTCAGAGGATTTGCGGCGGAACACGTTTACATTCTGCCGCAGGGCCTCCAGCTCCTCATTGTGGCGCAGGGAGTGGAGATCCGGGAAAGCCTTTAAGAGGCGCTTGTGCAGATAATTTGCCTGCAGGCCCTTTTCGTACTTTTCTTTCAGGCGGGCTGCTTCTTTCTGCCAGTCCTTCTCCAGATCCTGCACAGCGGCGGCCCCGGTGTACAGCCCCTGCCCCAAGCGGTCGGAGCCGGCCCGGAGCTTCATGGAAACGTATTCCAGGTTTTTCAGCTTCCGGTTCAGGCCCGCAATAGACACCACCGTAACCACGAAGTCGGCAAAGAGCAGGGAGAGCATAACCGTGAGCAGCACCCAGCCAATGGAGCGGGGGATCTTGTTTGCCAGCATCCCGGCAAAGGGCATAACAAACCGCACCACTGCCGCCCCTGCCAGACCCCAGACAATGGCAAAGCTTAAACACACATAGCCCCCGATGTTGTGGGGCTTATCGGAGTAATCCCACCATTTCTGGTGGAAAACCTTTTCCAGCAGAAAGCCTGCCAGCCACTCCAGCCCTGTGCCCAGAAACATGGAGCCTACAATGAGCACAGCCAGGTTGTCCCCAAAGGGCCTCATAAGGAAGTCAATGGCGAGAACTCCCAGGCCGTATATAGGGCACAGGGGGCCATTGAGAAAGCCCCGGTTTACAAACCGTTTTTCTTCAATGGCAGCATAGACCACCTCGCTGCACCACCCTAAAAAGGCAAATGTAAAAAAACACCACAAATAGATATACATAGATTTTTCAAGCTCCCTTTTTCATACATACGGCATATGGAATGGCAAAGGCCCTTGAAAATTGGCTTCTGCCAACTTTCAAGCAGGCGGCTTATTTTAAGGCAACACCGCACAATTCCCTGCTTCCGCCTTAAGCGGCATTGCCTTAACTATAGCACAAAACAGGCGGGCTTTCCAGCAGAATTTTGCGCCTGTAAAAATGGCGGCATTGTAATCTCTTTGTTGCTTGACAAAGGAAGATTCTGGCTATACAATAAGTAGTGTAAGGATGACCCCCCTCTCAACAGATACAGGGGTTCCGCCTTACCCAACCCTCTAACTATATTTCCCAGGTCCGGCAATATCCCAGCCCGGGCAGTTCCAGGGGCTTTACCACTCCTGGAGGCTTTCGGGCCGGGCGAAAAATGCAGGCGGCGCATGGCTTTCATGCGCCGCCTGCATTTTCCTTACGGTTTATGTATCTATGGAGATAATTTCCGGGAAATCCCGGGTAAGCTCTACCAGCTTTTCCGCGTCAAAGTCCAGAGGGAAGAGCACATCCATCTTGGCCTCCACCGCTTTGTCTTTCCCCACGCTGAGATGGGTGGAGATGACCCGCACCTGCATTTCTGTGAGGGCGGCGGCAATCTGCTCTGGGGCCGCGTCCCCCTCCCTTACCCGCAGGTGCATCCGGCCCATCTTTTTTTCCTTCACCAGATGCATGGTGTGATGGAACACGTATTGCAGCACCAGCAGAATAATCGTGCTGCCTATCCCTAACACCCACATGCCTGCGCCGATGGTCATGCCAATGCCCAGGGTGGCCCAGACGCCTGCTGAGGTGGTGATGCCGGTGATGTTGGTTTTGCGGTTGAGGATAATGCCTGCGCCCAGGAAGCCCACGCCGGTGACAACGCCTGCCGCCACCCGGGAGGCATCCACCTGGACGCTGTCATAATGCACCACGTCAAAAAAGCCGTATTTGGACACGCACACCATCAGGGCCGCCGCCATGGAGACAATGGTGTGGGTGCGGATGCCTGCCTTTTTCAGCCGGGCCTCCCGCTCCGAGCCGATTGCCAGTCCGCACAGCGCCGCCACGATTACCCGCAAGAGATAATCGCCTTCTGTCAGAATAAAGCTGCCCCAATCCATGACCATTCCTCCTTAACCATAAACATACTTTATAGGAATCCATATTATAATCGATTTCAGAAGAAATGTCAAGTTTTGCAAAAACATTCTGGCAAAATTCCACAGTTTTTTGTGATAAAAAGCGACAGAGAGCCAGACTGTGGCTCCCTGCTGCTTTGAAGGGATGAAATTTCTGCGAATTTACTGTGCGGCCCTCCGGCATTTTTGTACGTCTGAAAATTTGGGAGAAGGCCAGCGCAAAGAACCGGGCCTGTTAAGCCGTGAGTTTCCGGCGCCCCGGTGCGTCTTAAAAGTTTTTGGGGATTCATAAGGGGATTTTTACAAAAATCCCCTTATGTCCCGGACGCCGCAGGACCTCACTCGGCAAGGTGCTCCTCTGTCCACTGGAAGGTAGCTTCGCACACAGCCTTTACGCAGCCTTCATCCAGGGGGCTGCGCAGGCCTGTGGCGTGGGCCAGATCCACAAAAGTCTTGGTGCCGCCCAGGCGCACAAAAGACATATACTTCTCCCAGGCCGCCTTGGCATTTTCTAGGGACAGGGCAAAAACCTGCAAAGACATGACCTGGGCCATGCAGTAGTCAATATAGTAGAAGGGATAGAGGTAAATGTGGAGCTGCCGCTGCCAGCCCGCGCCCCGGCCATAGAAGGGAAGGCCGTCAAAGTCGATATAGGGCCGGTAGAGCTTCTCCAAGCGCAGCCAGGCTTCGTTGCGCTGCTGGGGGGTATACTCGGGGTGCAGGTACATCTCCTCCTGGAAATGATCCACCAGGCAGCCGTAGGGGATGAACAGCAAAGCGTCCTCCGCATGGGAAAGCTCGTATTTATCTGTCAGAGACCCAAAGAACAGGTGGTGCCAGGGGGCGGTTAAAAACTCCATGCTCATGGAATGGGTTTCCGCGCCCTCCATGGTGGGGCAGCGCAGGGCATGGATATCTACAGTTTGGCCCGCGATATAGTCGGCAAAGGCGTGGCCCGCCTCGTGGGTGAGCACGTCCACGTCCCCGGAGGTGCCGTTGAAGTTGGAGAAGATAAAGGGATAGCCGTAATCCTCTAAACCTGTGCAGTAGCCGCCAGGGGCCTTGCCCTCCTTTGCCAGCACGTCAAACAAATCGTTTTCAAACATCATGTCAATGAAAGAGGCCGTTTCCGGGGAAAGCTCCTGATACATTTTCTTTCCCGCCGCCATAATTTCCTCCGGCGTGCCCTGGGGGGTGGCAGAGCCATCCTTGAATTTCAGGGCGTTGTCGTGGAACTTGAAGTCGGAAATGCCCAGGCGCTTTGCCTGGCGCTCTTTCAGCTTCAGGGTCAGGGGCACTAAGTCCTGCACCACCTGCTGCCGGAAGGATGCCGCCTGTGCCGGGGTGTAGCAGTTGCGCTGGCGGCGCAGGGCGCCTAATTCCACAAAGGTTTCAAAGCCCAGGGCCTTGGCCTGCTGGGTGCGGTTTTGCACCAGCTTGTCGTATAGCTCATCGAACCGGGCGCGGTTTTCATCGAAGAAGCCGCCTTCCGCTTCCAGGGCGGCCCGGCGGGTGGCCCTGTCTGTGCTTTCCTTATAGGGGCCAAGCTGGGCAATGGTCATCTCCTTGCCCATAAAGGGCACCCGGGCGCTGGCATACAGCTTCTGGTATTCTGTGGTGAGCCTGTTCTCCTCCTGCATGAGGGGGATGATTTCCGGGGAAAAAGATTTCAGTTCCATCTCCAGGTTTAAAAACAGCAGGGAACCCAGCTCTTTTTCCAGTTCCGGGCGCAGGGGGGATTCCACCAGCGCCTTATGGAAGGCCTGAAGCTTTTCCTCCAGCAGAGGGGCCTGCTCGTCGTGGTAGGCCTGCTCTGCCTCATAGAAGGCGTCGCGGGTGTCCACTGTGTTGCGGATGGAGCAGATGGTGGCCTGTGTGCTTACATGGGACAGAAGCTGCTCCTGCTCCTTGTAGACTGCCACCTGCTCCGGGGCAGTCTGTGCGGCTTTCAGCCGGGCGGTGAGGGCTTCCAGATCCTGGTAAACCTGGGGATAGTCCGGCCGTTTGTAGGGCATATCGGGAAATTTCATAGCGCGCATCCTTTCTTTTCTGTTTGCTTTGAGTATACTGCCCTGAGGGGCGCAAAGTCAAGAAAACTTGCGGGAATTTTTGGTGAATCTTTGTGTTTACAAAATGTTTAGCAAATTGACATGCACTGTTCAGAGAAATGTCACATTTATGGGGTATCATAAGGTCGTGGTCAAAGGAAGCGCGGCACAAGCTTTACGCAAAGCCGCCTTAGGAAGCCACAAACTCTTTTTCATCATATCCTCATTTTAACTCCTTACTTCCTCTTAGAAGAAGCCGGCAGGACACCCACCTGTCGGCTTCTTTCCTTTGCACCCGGCGGCATTTGTTTAAACCTCGCAATTTTTAGTTGATTTGTATAGGAAAATAGTATATAATGTTAGAGCATGTTTGCACAAGACAGCCGCACATGTCCTTAGAAGCTGTACCGATAGGATTGGTGCGAAGATTTTTGAGGAAATTTTGTGGGGTTCAAGGCGGAAACCGCAAGAAATACTTGCGTATTTCGAGGATTTCCAACACTGAAGCCCGCTAAATTTCCCGAAAAGGTTTGTGCAGGAGCCTATTGGTACAGCTTCTTAATTTAAGGGGCTGTATGGTTCCGCCTGTGCAAACGCCCGTTGAAAATCGCGCCCTGGAAGGAAGGATACACGTTATGGATATAAACAAAAAAGAGCAAATCGCAGAGCTGAACCTGCCCCGCACCATCCATCTGGTGCCTTTAGACATTATAAACGGCTTTTCCGTGCGCCCCGGGTTTTACGAAATAAACGGGGCCACCGCCATTCCCGGCGGCGTGAACTTTACGGTACATTCCTTCAGCGCCACGGGGATTGAGCTGGTGCTGTTCCACAGGGGGGAGAAAGAGCCTTACGCAGTGCTGCCCTTTCCCCAGCACTACCGTATCGGCAACGTGTATTCCATGATCGTGTTTAAGCTGAACATGGAGGAATTTGAATACGTCTACCGGGTGAGCGGGCCTTACGATCCGAAAAAGGGCCTTATCTTTGATTCTACCAAGGATCTGCTGGATCCATACGCCAAGGCTGTTTCCGGCCAGCGGAAGTGGGGCAAGGGAGATTTCTGGCAGGAGAACAGCTATCGCGCCCGGGTGGTGAAGGATGACTTTGACTGGGGCAACATGAAATCCCCCCTGATCCCCATGGAGGATCTGATCATTTACGAGCTGCATGTCCGGGGCTTTACAAAAGACCTTTCCTCCGGTGTGCTGCACCCCGGCACCTTTGAGGGCCTGATGGAAAAGCTGCCCTATTTAAAGGAACTTGGGGTCAACGCTGTGGAGCTGATGCCCATTTTTGAGTTTGATGAAATGCAGGACTCCCGCATGGTAGACGGGCAGATGCTCTATAACTACTGGGGCTACAGCACTGTCAGCTTTTTTGCCCCCAACACCAGCTATACTGCCAGCCAGGAGTATAACCGGGAGGGCAATGAACTGAAAAAGCTGATCCGGGAATTTAACAAAGCAGGCATCGAGGTGTATCTGGACGTGGTGTTCAACCACACCGCGGAGGGCAACGAACAGGGGCCTTTCTTCTCCTTCAAGGGCTTTGACAACAACATCTATTACCTGCTGACGCCGGACGGGCATTATTATAACTTCAGCGGCTGCGGCAACACCTTAAACTGCAACCATCCCATTGTCCATCAGATGATTATGGACTGCCTGCGCTACTGGGTCACCACCTACCGGGTGGATGGCTTCCGGTTCGATTTGGCCTCCATCCTGGGCCGCAACGAGGACGGCAGCCCCATGGATAAGCCTCCTCTTTTGCAGGCCATGGCTTTTGATCCCATTTTGGGGGATGTGAAGCTGATTGCCGAGGCCTGGGACGCAGACGGCCTGTACCAGGTGGGCACATTCCCCTCCTGGAACCGCTGGGCAGAATGGAACGGGCGGTATCGGGACGACATGCGCCGGTATATCAAGGGGGATCCTGGCTGCGCCCAGGCAGCAGCCCTGCGCATTGCCGGATCCCGCGACATTTATGCCGAAAATGTCCGGGAAAACGCTTCCGTAAACTTTTTCACCTGCCATGACGGCTTTACCCTTTATGATCTGTATGCTTATAACTATAAGCATAATGAGAAAAATGGCTGGAACAACACCGACGGCGCCAATGACAACAACAGTTGGAACTGCGGCGTGGAGGGGGAGACAGCAGACGGGGAAGTGAATGCCCTGCGCATGCGCATGATGCGCAACGCCTTTGCCCTCCTGATGTGCAGCCGGGGTATCCCCATGTTCCTTGCCGGCGACGAATTCTGCAACACCCAGTTTGGCAATAACAATGCCTACTGCCAAGATAACATCACCTCCTGGCTGGACTGGTCGCTGCTGGAAAAGCACCGGGATATGTACGATTTCTTTAAGTATATGATTGCCCTGCGCAAGTCCCACCGGATTCTGCGGGCCAACATGAGTGGCGGGGCCTGCGGGTTCCCGGATGTGAGCTTCCATGGCATCAACCCCTGGCACGACGGGCCTTTCTCCAAGGACGATCACTATGTGGGGGTGGCTTTCGCCGGATGGGACAAGGAAGCAGGGCCTCAGCTTGTCTATGTGGCCTCTAACGCCTACTGGGAGGATCTCACCATTACCCTGCCTCCCCTGCCTGCCGGACTTTGCTGGAATATGGAAGCAGATACCTGGGAAAGCGCCCAGCGCCCCCGCCCCTGCCCGGAAGGGCGGTTTACCATCCGCCGCCGCTCTGTGATGGTGTTTACCGCTTCGGCTTCCCATTAAAATGGCGGAAAAACCTAGGGTTTGTTTGAAAAATCGCAAACACCGTTGTCCAAAACGGGACGCATGTATGCGTTTGCGGTTCATCCGCCTTGAAACCACCTCGTTTTGTCTTAAAAATCCAGCACTTCCTCTATTTTCAAACAAACCCTAGAGTCTGTTTTAAAACCGGAGAAATGCCAGTATTTTTGTTCAGGGCGGGCGGTTTCAAGGCGAAAACCGCAAGAAAGGCTGTCGCCTTTCGAGGATTTTTAACACAGAAACCGTTTGTCACTGGACAAAAAGACGGTTTTTCGGAGTTTTAAGACAGACTCTAGCAGGCAAGCAAAAAACGGCACGGGATTTTTCCCCTGCCGTTTTTCCTTTTTCCTGCCGATCATTGGATTGAGCAATCCAGATAGTGCTCCAGCTCCTCGTCATCCCGCTTTCTGTCCAGATACAGCAGAAGCGCGGATAAAGAGGCTACAACGGCCGCTATCGCCGCCACAACTCCAATGAGAATAGCCAGCTTGCTCCCTTTTTTCATAAGACGGGCACCTCCAGAACTAGTATGCATATCCATACTATAATCATACTCACTTTTTGCCCAAAAGTCAACCGGAATATGCGGGAGAGAATGCCTGGGCGCTGTCAATTTCTTTTTTGGAAAGCATTACAACCGTCTCCACATGCCCTGTCCCGGGGAACATATCCACCGGCGCGGCTTTCTGGGGCAGGTAGCCCAGCTCTGCGAACAGCTTCAAGTCCCGGGCCAAGGTGGCGGGATCGCAGGAAACATAGACGATACGGCAAGGGTTCATAGAGGCCACTGTGCGGACAAGGGCAGGGGAACAGCCCTTCCGGGGGGGATCCAGGACAATGACCTGAGGGCATTTCCCTTCCTGCGCAAGCTGTGCTGCGGCCTTGGAGGCATCTGCGCAAAGGAACCGGGCATTTCCCACGCCGTTGCGCCGGGCGTTCTCCCGGGCATTTTCCACAGCCTGGGGAATAACCTCCACGCCGGTAAGGCTTTCAGCCTGGGTGGCCATGGAAAGGCCGATGGTGCCGGTACCGCAGTACAAATCCAGCAGGGTATCCCCAGGCGCGAGGGCCGCAAACTCTGCCGCCTTTTCATAAAGGCGCTGTGCCTGGGCGGCGTTTACCTGGTAGAAAGAAAGGGGGGATATCCGGAAGGTGAGGCCGCAGAGGTTATCCTGAATGTATCCCGGGCCGTACAGGGTGCGCAGCTTCTGCCCCAGCGCCACATTGGTTTTGTCCCGGTTTATGTTGAGCACCACGGTGGTAAGCTCCGGCACTGCCGCCCGCAGCGCGCCCACCAAAGATTTCTCGTCCCGCAGCCTGTCGCCGTTTATCACCACGCAGGCCATTACCTCCCCAGTATTCGACCCCTTCCGCAGGTAAAGCCTGCGCAGGGTGCCCTTGTGAGCGGCTTCGTCATAAACTGTCTCGCCGCTTTTCCCAGCCCAGGCCCGGAAGGCCTCCATCAGGGTGTTGAACTCCGGCGGGTGCAGACGGCAGGCCTGGCAGTCGATAATGCGGTGGGAGTTGACCGCGTAAAACCCCATAACAAGCCTGCCGTCCCTGTCCCTGCCCAGGGGCAGCAGGGCCTTGTTCCGGTAGCCCTGCCGGTTTTCCGCCCCCAGGATAGGCTCCACCGGTAAACTGTGAAAGCCCCCTATGCGCTCCAGTGCGTCTGCAACCCGCTGCTGCTTTAAGCGCAGCTCCTCCTCATAAGAGATGTGCCGGAAGCAGCAGCCCCCGCACTGGGCAAAATAAGGGCAGTCCGGCTCAACCCGGCAGGGGGCAGGCTCCAGCACCTGCTCCAGCCTGCCATAGCAGAAATTTTTTTCCACCTTGACAATGCGCACCAGCGCCCTGTCCCCAGGAGCGCCCAGGGGCACAAAAACCGCCATCCCCTCATGCCGGCCCAGGGCCGCCCCCTGGGCTGTAACGCCTGTAAAGACAAGCTCTATCATATCGTTTTTTTGTAAAGCCATAGTGCCCTCCCCTGCCCGGTATACAAATCCCCTGCCCTCCAGAAGGGGCAGGGGACAAGGAATACCTATTCCAAAGAGTTTTCCGCAAGGTGACTAAGGCCGCAGGACTCTTCTCGCCTCCTGGCTTGGTCGGCTCTGGACGGGAGCGCTAACGCATAGCGTTTGCGTTTTGCCTCATGGCACGCAGCGGCCCTTTTTGAAAGAAGGGGAAACATTCCCAAAGGGAATGTTTTGATCCTAAAACCAATCCTTTTACAATTTTGGATTTTCCTTCTCTAAACCCTGCGTTGTAGTCACTCTTGGAATTTTATACACACGGACATCCCTCAGTTTTTCACAAAGAACTGGTCGTACCAGACGATGAAGGTGTAGAAAGACCATATCTTCTGCATGTTCCGCGCCTTCCCCGCTTTGTGGTCGTCCAAAAGCTTCATAAGCTCTTTTGTGACAAAGAACTTTTCCGCAATATCACTTTGGAAAGCGGCCTTTACCTTGTTGTAATACTTGTCCTCCCGCAGCCAGTCGGAAAGGGGCACCGGGAAACCCAGCTTCTTCTTGTTGGCGGTGCGCTCAGGAAGCTGCTTGATGGCAGCGGAGCGCAGAGCCTTTTTGGTGGTTTCTGTGGCGCAGTCGGCCCGGAAGCGGGTGGGGATGCGGGTGGAAAGCTCCAGCATCTTTTTGTCTAAGAAGGGCACCCGCAGCTCTAAGGAATTTGCCATGCTCATGCGGTCGGCCTTTAAGAGGATGTCGTAAATCATCCAGGTGTGCATGTCCACATACTGAAGCTGGGTAGGCTCGTCCAAGCCCGGCACCTCGTCAAAGTACCGCTTGCTGTATTCTTCCGGCAGCCTGGAGGTGATGGGCCGCTTTAAAAACTTCTGGCGCTCCCCGCTTTGGAACACGTAGTTTGCCCGCATAAACCGCTGCCAAGGCTCCATAGCCCCCCGCACGAGGAAATGCTTGCCCTTAAACTCCGGCAGGCGCCCAGCCACAGCCCCGGCCATTTTCCGCAGGGGGCGGGGGGCCTTTTTGGTATAATCCTGGAAATGCCCCCCTTGCAGGTACATGGGGTAGCCTCCGAAAAGCTCGTCCGCGCCTTCTCCGGAAAGCACCACCTTCACGTATTTCCGGGCGTTTTGCGCCAAAAAGTACAGGGGGATTTCCGAGGGGTTAGGCAGAGGCTCGTCCATGAAATACTGGATTTCCGGCATGGCGTCGAAAAATTCATCGGCAGACACCTTGTTGGAGATGTTGGGCACCCCCACCACCTTGGAAAAGTCCTGGGCATAGGAAAGCTCGCTGTACTTTTCCTCTTCATAGCCCACAGAAAAGGTTTTCACTTTTTTCGTGCCCTTGGAGATCTCCTTCACCACATAGCTGGAATCCACCCCGGAGGACAGGAAACAGCCCACCTCCACGTCGCTTATCTGGTGCATGGCCACAGACTCGGTAAACTCCCGGGTTATCTCCTTTTCCCAGTATTCCAGGGATTTGTCTTCCTCAATGTTATACTGGACGCGGTAATACCGTTCCACCTGCAATTCGCCGTTTTGGTAGGTGAAGCAATGGGAGCCAGGCAGCTTCCACACATTCTTGAAAATGGTGCGTTCGTCGGGAATATACTCATAAGAAAGGTATTCCGGTATCAGCGCCTCATCCAGTTCCTTTTCAAAGCAGGGGTGGGATAAAAAGCTTTTAATCTCCGAGCCGAACATAAACTGCCCGTCCTTTTTATAATAGTAAAAAGGCTTGATGCCGAAAATATCCCTGGCCCCGAAAAGCTTCTTCTTGTTTTTGTCCCAAATCACAAAGGCGAACATGCCCCGCAGCTTCTGCAAAATCTCCGGGCCAAATTCCTCATAGCCATGAAGGATGGTTTCCGAGTCGGACTTTGTGGTGAAGCTGTGGCCCCGCTTTAGGAGATCCTCCCGCAGCTCCTGGTAGTTGTAAATTTCCCCGTTAAACACCAGCACCTTGCTGCCGTCCTCGTTTAAAATGGGCTGGCGCCCTCCCTCCAGGTCAATGATGGACAGCCGCCTAAAGCCCAGGGAAATGTCCTTCCCGTCATAATAATGGGCATCGTCCGGCCCCCGGTGGATAATGCGGTCTGCCATGGCGCGGATAACCGGGCCAGGCTCCTGCACCTGGGGGCTGTTCATGAATCCTACAAATCCGCACATTTTGCGTCACTCCTTTTTTTGCTGGATGGGCGGGGCTTTTTTAGGGAGTGTCCAGACAGCGCGTTTTATATCTGCAGCGCAAAGCCGCGGGACTCCGTCCCACACCCTGCAACCCCTTTTAAAAAAGGGGTTGATCCTAAAACCAATTCCTTAAATTGATAAATTTCAATTTATTAGCTCTTCTTTTTAGACGCTCCCCTTTTTTATGTCAGCAGGTTTTCGTATTCCGTCTTTAATGCGCCGCCGCAAAGCTGCACGCAGCGCTTAGAAAGCACTTCCAGGGCGTCCAAATATCCCGGCCCCAGAGGCGCGCTTTTCTTAATGAGGGAAAGCTCTGTGCAGCCCAGCACAATGCTGTCGCAGCCCTGGGCGTAAAGCTCCCCCTCCACAGCCTGGAACTTTTCCGGGCTGGCTGGCTTTCCCGCCTTTATTTCATCGTAAATCATGGACATTACCAGCTCCTGGCAGGCAGGGGAGGGAAGCTGCGCCTCTATGCCCGCTTCCCCTAAGGCAGACTGGAACAGGCCCATGCGCACAGTGCCTGTGGTTGCCATCACACCGGTTTTCCTTTTTCCAGCCCGCCGCAGCTCCTCCGCCGTTTCCCGGAGCATATGCACAAAGGGGACGGATAACCCCTTGGAAAGCGCTTCGTAAAAATAGTGGGAGGTGACGCAGGGCGCGCAGAGCACCCCGGCCCCCAGGCCCGTAAGCTTTTGGGCCGCGTCCCGCAGGACGGGCAAAGGGGAAGGCTTTGTGTTGTCCAGGATATAGGCTGTACGGTCAGGGACAGCCGGGCGGTTGAAAACAATCACATCCAAATGCTCCTGATCGGTTTTTGCAGCCGTCATTTCAACGATAAGCTGTAAAAGGTAGGCTGTAGCCATAGGCCCCATGCCTCCGATAATGCCCAGGGTTTTTTTCTCGACCAAAAAAAGCCCTCCTTCCTAAAAACAGCAGGAACCCCCGGCAAAGGTTTCGGGGGTGCAGGGGGTGCTTTCCTGAAAAGCACCCCCTGCCTGCCGGAGGCATCTAGTCCCGCAGGGCCTTGTTGTTAAAGTAACGCTTATACTTCTCAAAATAGTGGAACTGGTTTTTCCGGTAGTTTACCCAGCGCTTAAAGGAGCGGTCGCTCTGGTAATAATAAGAATGGCACACCTTGCCCGCTTTTAAAAGGGCCTGGGCCTCGGCTTTGGCGCTTTCACTGCGGACATACTCAAAAATAATCTTTGTAGGGATAATCGTCCACAGCACCCTGTCCTTGATGACAGTGCAGCCCATCTCCTTGTGATCCAGCACATCCTCCACCAGCCATTTTGCCAGGTTTCCCCCGGCTGCGGTGACGTAAAAGCTGCTGCGGCCCTGGCGCAGGTTCATCTCGAAAAGCTTGTAGGTGCCGTCGCGGGAGTCAAACTTCATGTCGAAATTGGCAAAGCCCACATAGCCAATGCCCTCCAGGAACCCTTTCATCTGCTGGTTAAGCTTTTCGTCATAGCCGTTTATAATGGCGGCATAGCTGCCAATGCCTTCGGGCGAATGCTCCTCCAGAAGGGCGTTTCCCAGGGCGATAAGCTTCACCTTTTTGTCCCGGCCGCAGTAGCAGTTCATCACCCGCATGTTGCTGTCGTCCCCGGGGATATACTCCTGCAAAATCAGGTGATCTTTATAGCTGGAGGCGTATATGGCCTTTAAAATCGCGTCAAACTCCTCCTTCGTTTCCGCCACAAAGACCTTTTTCTTGTGGGGAAAGGAGCAGTTCCAGTAGGCTACAGAGTTGGAGGGCTTGATAATGACAGGGAAATCAAAGGGGAGCTGGATGTGTTCGTGCTCTTCATAGGAGCATGTGGTGGTTTTGGGGAAGGAAAACCCATGCTCTGTGCAGACCTCATAAAAGCTTTCCTTGATGGAAAGGCGCATGAGCAGATCTTCCTCAATGCACTCGAAGCGGTACAAATCCCGCAGCTTGTCCTGGTTGCGCACCAGCAGCTTGATGTAGTTGTCCCCGCAAGGGACAAGCAGCAGCTTTTTGCCGGTGTTCTGCCATTTTTTGGCATAGTCCCGCAGTGTCTGGACAAAAACCTCGTCGTTCTCCAGCTCCGGCTCCACCACTTCCACCTTCACAATTTTGCTGGCGGTGCAGGGGCCCAAAATCCCTTTGCCCACAGCCACGCTTGTAAGGCCATAGGCCTCGTGGAAAGAGCGTGCCATGCCGTATACGTTTATATCGCTGCCCAAAAGCACAGGCTGGAAATCATTGCGCTTTTCCATGGTTCACCTCCGGGAAGAACTGGCGGTACCACACCAGGAAGGTGTACACCGTCCAGATGCGGCGGCTGTTGTCCGCCTTGCCCTCTTTATGCTTTTCCAGAAGCTTCAGAAGCTTCTCTGTGTGGAAGAAATGCTGGGCGTTGGCGCTTTCAAACTCCGCCTTCACCGTGTTGTAATACTTGTCCTCCTTCAGCCATACCCGGGTGGGCACTGGGAAGCCCAGCTTCTTTTTGCCCGCCCACTTTTCCGGCATGCGCCGCAGGGCGGCCCTCCGCATAGCGAATTTGGTGTTCTCGCTGTTTACCCGGTACTTTGTGGGGATGCGCCCGGCCAAAGCCATAATCTCCTTGTCCAGGAAGGGCACCCGCAGCTCCAAAGAGTTTGCCATGCTCATCTTGTCCGCTTTCAGAAGGATATCCCCTACCATCCACATGTTTAAATCCAAAAACTGCATCCGGGTAACAGCATCTTTGCCCGGCACCATGTCATAATAGGGCTTCACCATCCGGGCAGGGGACTGTGCGTCCGTAGGGTTTTTCAGCAGCGCCCGGCGCTCTTTTTCCGTAAACATATAGGCGTTGCCGATAAACCTGTCCTCCAAGCGCTTGCCCCGGCGCACCAGGAAATTAAGCCCCCTGCGTGCCGGCAGCAGCCCTGCCAAAGCGCCTATGGCCCTGCGGACGGGGAAGGGGATTTTATCATACCAGGGCACTTCCAGCGGCTCCTTGTAGATATTGTACCCGCCGAAAATCTCATCGGCCCCCTCGCCGGAAAGCACCACCTTCAAATGCTTTGCCGCTGTGTTGCACACGAAATATAAAGCCACTGCCGAAGGATCTGCCAGCGGCTCGTCCATATGGTACTGTATTTTAGGGAAGTTCCCCCAGAACTCCTCTGGGGTGATGACCTTGCTCACATTTTTCACAGGGATCAGCTCTGAAAGCTCCTGGGCATAGTGGGTTTCGTTATAGCGCTCGCCGTTGTCAAAGCCCACAGTGAAGGTCTTGTCCACATGGGCCGAACAGGCCACATAGCTGGAGTCCACCCCGGAGGACAGGAAGGAACCCACCTCCACGTCGCTGACCTTATGGGCCTCCACGCTGTTATCGAACACCTTTTCAATCTCGTCCACCCAGTAGTCTAAAGGCTTGTCCTCTTCGGCGGAAAATTCCGGCAGCCAGTAGCGGGCAATGTCCATCTTCCCCTCTTTATAGGTAAAATAGTGGGCAGGGGGCAGCTTGTAGACGTTTTTGAAGAAAGTCTCCGGCCCCGGGGAATACTGGAAGGAAAGGTAATGCTCCAGCGCCCTTTCATTCAGCTCCTTTTTAAACATAGGATGGTGCAGGAAGCTTTTTATCTCAGAGCCAAAGAGGAACGCCTCTCCCATCCGGGCATAATACAGGGGCTTAATGCCGAAAAAGTCCCGGGCGCCAAAAAGCTCTTCTTTTTCCTTGTCCCAAATGACAAAGGCAAACATGCCCCGCAGCTTGTTCAGCAGATCTGTGCCATATTCCTCGTAGCCATGGAGCAGGGTTTCCCCATCCCCCTTGGTGGAAAAGGTGTGGCCCCGCTGCAGGAGATCTTCCCGCAGCTCCTGGAAATTATATATTTCCCCGTTAAATACCAGCGCTTTGGTGCCGTCCTCGTTGAAAAGGGGCTGCCGCGCCCCCTCCAGATCGATAATGGAAAGCCGCCTGAAGCCTAGGGAAACCAGGCCGTCCATATAGTAATCGGCGTCGTCCGGCCCCCGGTGGGCAATGGCGTCGGTCATGCTCTGCAAAACGCCCTTGTCCAGTTGGGAGTCCCCGCCGCCGGTGAAGCCTATAAATCCGCACATACGTCTATCGTCCTTTCCTCCCCGTCCCAGAGCCATGCCCCTGCGCAAATAAGCGGGCAGGGAACCGGGCGGGCATGTTTACAGGCGCAAAAAAACCTGTCCTTTCTCTAGTATAGCACAATCTCCCGAGAAATGACAGACTTTTTTCCGTATGTTGGTTTTTTCACCGCAAAGGCGCGAAAGCCTTTTGGCCCCGCCCTATTGGTCTGCTGTCTTCTGCACGTCCTCCCCTGCCGCATAAGGGCTGCCGGGCTGCTGGCTGCGCACAGTGTACAGGCTTTCCCGCTCTGGCTGCATGGCTTGCTCGGTGCGGTGGATGAGATCGAACAGGGCAGGGGCGTGCTGGGGGAACTCCTCCTCCAGAAGGCCGGGAGACAGGGCCGGAATATCCTCTTTTGCCACGCCCAGCCTGCCGTTTACCGATTCGCCGTTGAGAAGGCACCTGCTCTTTGCCATAGACAGCACCATGCCCGCCTCCACAGAGGCAGTGAACAGCCCCCTGTCCAGGGAGAAAAGCCCCTGGGGGTTCCGGGGGCCGGCAGAATACAGCACGCGGAAAGCCCGGTATACGGCGGCGGAAAGGAAGGTGGAAACCTCCCGCGTCAGGGTTTCGTTATTGATTTTTTTCAGCAGAGCGAATACAATATGTATAGAGCCTGCAAGCACCCGCTGGTGGTACTCCGCCAAGGCATGGTGCTTCCGGGGCCTGCCCACAGGCCTGCCGGGCAGATCCTGTACGGCAATGACCGCGCCGCTGCGGTGGGGGGTGCAGCCCAGCAGGTAGTCGCAGGAAACGCCGTAATACCTGGCGGCCCGCACCACAAACTCCAGCCCCGGCTCCCGTATGCCCTTTTCATAGTGGGACAAAAGCGCCTGGGGGATGGTGAGATCTTGGGCGGCCTGCTTCTGGCTAAGCCCTTTTTCTTTTCGCAATAAGGTAAGTATCCTGGGAAAGTCGCGGTTCAAATTCATCTTCATCTACCTCTACCTCGCTGGTCTGGCGCGCGCCGGCCCGCCACAGGCCGCGCACGTACACAGAGGCTGAAAACGCCGCCTTCCGGCGCCCTTGTCCCTGCTTGGATTTATGATTTTGATAGGAAAGATAAAAGTAAGCCATGGGGTTTGGAGCTTGTTTTGAAAAACTGCGGGCGCCGCCTTTTCGCCCTAAGCCAAGCGGGTTCTTACAATCATAAGCCCCCATGCCTTGAGCAAAAATCCAGCCATTTCCCTGTTTGCAGAACAGGCCCTTGAGCCGGGCCGCCTATCCTAAGAGGATAGAAAACCCAGACGCTTGTGTATTTAATTATAGGACAGGAGAAATACAATGTAAAGTGTAAATTCTGCATAATTCTACACTTATTTTTTGTACAATCCGCTTTTCTATATCTTCTTCTGAGAAATAAGCAGGCTATTTTTCTAAAAAAAGCCTGTGTTTTCCTCACTTTTTGGAACAGCGCGGGCAGAAATAAACAGATAATATATTTTTCCTATTTTCTAAAATTTGCGTGATTTTTTTACAGCAATGCTATATGAAGGGAAAGCGTGTAAAAATATAAAGGAAAGGAACGATACCGGGCTTAGGGCTTGTTTGAAAATAGAGAAAGTGCCGGATTTTTAAGACAAAACAAGGTGGTTTTCAAGGCGGAAACCGCAAGACAGGCTGTCGCCTGTCGAGGATTTCCAACACAGGAAACGCCTGTTTTGGACAAAAAGACGGTGTTTGCGATTTTTCAAACAAGCCCTAAGAGAAATTTCTGATTTCTTTTTGCATAAGCCCCGTATCCTGCGGTATCTGCCATGAAATCTTATACCATCCATTTTATCCGGAACATGCCCTGCGAGGGGAACCTGGAGGGGCGCTACATCGGGCGGACAGATTCGCCCCTTGCCACAGAGTCCATTGTCCGGCTGGCCCGCATGAAGCGGGAGCACCCGTACCCGCGGGCCAGCCGCTTTTTTGCCAGCCCCTCCACCCGCTGCGTGGACACCCTGAAAATCCTTTACCCGGAGGCTGATCCGGAGGTGGTGCTGGAGCTGGCGGAATGCGATTTCGGCCAATGGGAAAACAAAACCGCCCAAGAGCTGCAGCACGATCCCCGTTTCCGCCAATGGATGGAGGGAGGCGGGCAGTCCGCGCCTCCGGAGGGAGAGAGCAGCCCGGTGTTTGTCCAGCGGGTGTGCAGGGGCTTTGAAATGCTTGTGCAGAACCTGATGGCCCAGGGCCAAAGCTCGCCCCAGCAGTCTGCTGTGACGGCGGCGCTCTGCGCCCCTGCCGGGGTGCTCACCGCGCTGCTGGCCGCCTACGGCCTGCCCCGTGCCCCTTTCTATGATTGGATGTGCCAGCCAGGCTGCGGCTATTCCCTGCGCATTACCCCAGGGCTGTGGATGCGCGGGCAGGTGATGGAGGTGTTTGCCACCCTGCCCCAGGGTGCCGGGGAGGAAAGGGCGGATCACCTGGTGCTGGATCTGGCCCGGGAAGCAGCAGAGCGGGCTTACGGGAAAGGGGCCGGCTCTTGACTTCCGGCGGCAGGGATGGTATAGTAAACGCATTTAAAATTCTGGCTGCCGCTGGTTCCATACAGGCATATTGGAACCGCGCCGGCAGGCTGTGAAACACATATTTTACTTAAGAAAGGAGCTGCGGGGCTTATCCCGCAGCCAGGTGGCAAAAATGCTGGTGAGAAAACTGCGCCCAGAGGAGCTTTGGCAGGCCCGGCTGGTTCAGGCGGTAGCCTTTGAGGGAAGCTTCGATCTGGCAGAGGAAAAGGAAAAGTGCAAAGCAGGCAGCTTTAGCGAGGATGCTGCCTATGAAAAAAGCGCCGACTACTGGGCAGCCTTCGGGGAGGGGGAATCCCCTTGCGCCTGCCTGGTGACGAGCCATTTCCAGGCCCGGTTTGACGGGCACGTGGTGGGCCTGGGAGGCGTGGGCGGCGTTGCCAGCCTGCCGGCAAACCGCCGGGGCGGCGCGGTGCGGGCCTGTATGCAGGAGGCACTGAGGGACTTATATCGCCATGGAGACGTGCTCTCCGCCCTGTACCCCTTCAGCACAGGGTATTATCAGAAATTCGGCTATGCAAACGGCGTGGAAAGCCGCCTGTGGGAGGTGCCCATGGGAGACTTGCCCCAGGGAGACTTTGGGGGGCGGGTGCGCCAGCTTTTCCCCGGGGAGGATTTAGCCCCCTTGCTGGCGGTGTACAATGCCTTTTACCAGGAATGTAACCTGTCTGTCCTGCGGGAAGCTTATGACAAGGAGCTTCTGGAAAAGGATCTGCTGAAGGAAAAGCGTTACATCTATCTATGGGAAGATGAAAAGGGAGAGCCGGGCGCCTTCTGCATTGCCGGGCGGGACGGGGATGTGCTGGATATGCGCACAGATTTCAGCGCCCGCAACGGCTTCCTGTTCCGGGATGCCCGGGGCTTCCAGGCCCTGCTAAGCTTTATCCGCCGGGCTTTCCTGTCCAATTTCAAAACGGTGCGTTTTGCCCTTCCAGCCTGGGCGGCAGTGGCCCCTTTGCTGCCGGAATGCGCCCATATGAAGCGGGAAAGCTTTTTTAACGGCATGGTGCGGGCCGTAAACGTGGAAAAGCTGCTGGGCCTGTGCGCCTGCAAGGGGGAAGGGGTTTTAACCCTGGAGGCAGCCGATCCCCTGCTGGAGGAAAACAATGCTGTGTTCCGCCTTTCTTTCCGGGAAGGGACGGAAAACCAGGTGGAGCGCGTGCAGGAAAAGCCGGATATCCGCCTGGGAACAGGGGAACTGGGCGCGCTGCTGTGCGGCGTTCACAGTGTGGAAGCGCTGCGCTGGATGCCCCAGGTAAAGGTGGAAAATCCCGCCGCCCCTCTCGCCCAGGTGTTCTATCCCAAGCCCTGCCATGTTACAGAGCTTTTCTAAGCAGAGAAAAAGGGGCGGAAACCTTTCCCGCCTGGCTGAACCGGGACGCAGAAAAGCGTTTTGCGGCCTTTTCCCGCCTTGCAATCCGCTGAAAAAAAGTGTATAATTTTAACAGAAGCTGGAACAGCCTGTGAGGCCTTCCCGGCAAAACTGCTTAGAAAGGGATAGAGGTTCGTATGGGAAATGATGTTAAGCGCTGGCTGGACACCGAAATGCAGGACTTTGCAGAGGACATGAAGGAATTTAACAGCGGCACCATGAAAAAAGTGCCCCTGTGGATGTTCATATGCGTGGCAGGGATGGTGGCGCTGGGATTCCTGGTGGGCGCGGAGTGGAGTTATGTGCTGCGGCTGCACCTGCCTGTGGGCGTGGGGCTTGCCCTGTTTATCTGGCTGTGCTTCTGGCTGCAGAACCGCAGCGTATCCATTAAAAAGGTGCGGGCTTCCTATGAAAAGGCCCTGGGCGCCTTATCCCCCCAGGATCAGGCGGGCTTTGCCAGCCAGGCCCCTCAGTGCGGGAAGGCAGGCTTTGCAAACCGCCTGACAGACAAATACCCTGCCCGGCTTACGGTAGGCCCGGAATACTGGCTGTATTTCAGGGACTTAGGCTGCCAGGTGTTCCGGGTGGCGGACATGGAAAGCCTGCACGCCCGGGAGGAACATACCCGGGTGGGCTATACGGTAGGCAACACCCGGGTGCGCCAAAGCCTGGGGACAGGCGTTTCCCTGGTGGTGGAATACCGGGACGGCACAGCCTTTGCCGCTAAGGACAGCAGCCCTTCCATTTACCTGGAAAACGCCAAACAGTTGGAGCAGGCCTATGCACTTATCCGCGCGCGTTGCCCCAAGGCCCAGGCACTGTTTAACAAAGATGAAATATAAGGAGAGAGTGAACGCTATGAAAACAAAGAAAAACACTGGAATCCGTTTGCTGGGTCTGGCCTTGGCCCTATTGCTGGTTCTGTGCGGGCTGGGCGCCTGTTCGGGGGGAGAAGAGGAAAAGCCGGAAGAAACCCTGTATCCCATCACCCTGAGCGGGACTGAGATACGGGTGGGGGAAACCACTGTGCAGGCCCTGCTGGATAAGGGATTAAAGGTCACCTGGTCAGATGAAAACTATGAGCAGATAGAGGTAGATCCCAGCACCACGCTGGAGGAAAATTCCTACTACACCGGCGGCAGCATTTGGATAAGCGATTCCCTTTTCGCCCACATCTCCTTTGCCACAGAGGAAGCCGCCCCCCTGGGCCAGGCCGTAATAGCCCGGCTGGAGTTCCAACTGTATGGGGAAGAGGACGAATCTGTGCTGGAGGAAATCAGCTTTGACGGCGTGCCTGTCACCCAGTGGACCCGGGACATGGCCGGGGAAAAATATCCCGACTGGACAGGGGATGAGGTTATGTGGCTGCATTACGGGTTAGACTATAAGTACGATCTGAATTTCGACATTTCCACAGGCAAGATGACCAAGTTTATTGTAGAGCGGACGTACGACGTGGACTGGACGGGAGGAAACTAAGAAGCTGCACCAATTAGGCTCCTGCACAAACCTTTTCGGGAAATTTAGCGGGCTTCTGTGTTGGAAATCCTCGAAATACGCACGTATCTCTTGCGGTTTCCGCCTTGAACCCCACAAAATTCCCTCGAAAATCTTCGCACCAATCCTATCGGTACAGCTTCTAAACTATTTTTCATGCGAGGAGGAACAGCCATGACGATAGCCTATAAGGAATGGACGCGCCCGGCAAGCTCCGGAGAAGGGGAGATTTTCTCCCGCAGTTGGACAGGGGAATCCCCCAGGGCGGTGATACAGCTTGTCCACGGCATGGCGGAGCACAGCGGGCGGTATGACCACTTTGCCCGGTTCCTGGCGGCAAACGGCTTTGCCGTCTGCGCCAACGACCACGCAGGCCATGGCATGTCTGCCCGGCAGCAGGGGTATTTTGCCGCCCGGAACGGCTGGGAGCATGTGGTGCAGGATTTAAACGCACTGATGGACGAGGCCGCCGGGGAACATCCCGGCCTGCCCCTGTTCCTGCTGGGCCACAGCATGGGGTCTTTCCTGTCCCGGTCTTACCTGGCCCGCTATGGGGAGAGGCTTTCCGGCTGCATCCTGTGCGGCACCATGGGGGAAAACCCCGGCATCAAGGCCGGCAAAGCCCTGGCGGCTATGCAGTGCAGGCTGCGGGGGCCTAAGTCCGCAGGCAGGCTGCTGGATAAAATTGCCACAGGCAGTTACAACAGCCGCATAAAGAACCCGGTAAATTCCGCGGCATGGCTGTCTACAGTAGATCAGGTGTGCCTGGACTTTGCCGCAGACGCCATGTGCGGCTTCCCCTTCACAGCTTCCGGGTATTACGACCTCTTTACAGGCCTTGCGGAGATAACCTCCCCCCAGTGGGCGGCCCGGGTGCCCCAAAGCCTGCCTATATTCCTGGTGGCGGGAGAGGAGGATCCTGTGGGCAGCTATGGGGAAGGCCCCAAACAGGTTGCAAGCTGGCTGCGGGAAGCCGGGGTGAAGCAGGTGGGCTTAAAGCTGTATCCCGGTATGCGTCATGAGATCCTGAACGAAAAGGACAAAGAGCAGGTGTATGCCGACCTGCTGGGCTGGCTGCAGGGGCTGCTCTGATGAGCAGGCGCGGTGCGGGCCGCTCCGGCCGGCAGCCAAAGCGGGCGGCAGAGAAATACGGAAAGAATGGGAAGCCCCGCCCAAGGAAAACCTGCAGGCAGGGCAGCCCCTCCTCCGCTGGCCCCGGCCCGGAGGAAAGCCGACTTGGGGGTGAAAATGTGGAATGGTCTGGGACAAAGGTACACACATTTTTAGACATGTACAAACAACTGGAGGATGAGCTGGAGGATAAATACCGCCATGCCCGGCGGAAATGCTCAAGCGTGGTGTTCGAGTTTACCAAGGATCCGGAAAGCGCTCCCATCCGGGATAAGCTGAATGTGTGCCGGGAGCTGCGCAACCTTCTGACGCACAACGCCAACCTGAAAGGCATCCCAGTGGCAGAGCCTTCCGTCCCCCTGATGGAGGCCATGCAGGAGATCCTGGACTTTGTGCGCAAGCCGCCCCTGGCCCTGGAATTTGCTACAAAAGGAGAGCAGGTCATGAAAGCCTCCACCCACCAGAAGGTGATGCGGGTGATGGAGGTTATGGACAAAAACGGCTTTTCCCACATCCCGGTTATGAACAACGGGACGTTTTTAGGCGTGTTCAGCTCCGGCGTGATTATGCGCTACCTGCTGGGAAGCCGGGGGGAGGGCATCACCCCGGACACTACCATTGGCGACCTGCGGGACTACATATCTGTGGAAAAGCACGCGGAGAACTATGAATTTGTAGCAAAGGACACCAGCTACCTCACGGTGCGGGAGATGTTTGAGAAGGTGAAGGGCCGCAACCAGCGGGTTTCGGTGATTTTCATCACAGAGCAGGGGCGGCAGGATCAGAAGCTTCTGGGAGTGCTCACCCCCTGGGACGTGCTGGGAAACTTAGACTGAAAAAAGGCTGGCAGAGCTTTGCTGTTTGCGCCTTTGGAATCCGGCGTTTGCTGGGTTTCAAAGGCGTTTTCTTATAGGCTGTGCCGCCCTTTTTTCATATGCCCACGCAAAGAGGCTCCGGTCAAGTTCCGGAGCCTCTTTGCAGAATGAATCCTCTCGTTTAAATATTAAAAAAGCCTCTTATTTTTTACAAAAAAGTATACTTTATTACTAATTCTTTCCCGCTTCTATTTCCTGTTCAACCCCCCTAATTGCCACTTGATATTTTACGGGGTACGTGGTAAACTTATATAAAGTGAAGCAAGTTCTAAAGGCTTACAAGATTCTATACTTTCCTGCAAGCCTTGGTTTTGCTGTTTTCAGAGGGGCTTCCAATGGGGTGCGGGACACATATGTGGAAGGGGAGCCTGGAAAAGCAAGGAGGATGGAGCTGTGCCAGGGGTAAAGGGGAAACAGCGGCGGATTCTGCCGCCTTTTTTCACGATTTTTTTGTCGTTATATGTCTTTTGGTGCTGGCTCCCCGGGACAGCGGCTCTGGCAGCGGAATCTGGACAAGCCTCCTCCGGCCCGTCCATCCCCCAGCCTCCGGCAGAAAGCTGCATCTATGACGAAGCCGCTTTGCTCAGCGAAGGGACAAAGGGGACTATCAAAGAGAAAAACGCTGCTTTGCTGGAAAAATACGGCGTGCAGCTTGTAGTTTACACAACAGACGCCCTGCCTTACACAGACTTTTCCCAGCGGGTAAGCTACCTGCGCACTGTGATGGAAAGCTGGCAGGCAGGCGGGAACCGCTGGCTTGTTCTGGCCCTGTCTGTGTCGGACGAGGACTATCTGGCGGTAGCGGGTACGGCCCTGCAGGAGGAATTTACTGCCGAGGCCCTGAAAAACCTTTTGGATGCCCATGTGGAGCCAGATTTTGCGGCAAAATCTTATGACACCGCTGTTTCCAAATTTTTTGCGGCGGCAGCAGATAAGGCAGAGTCCTATTGTGCCGCCCGCCCGGAGCTTTTCCCTGGGGCTTCCTCCCAGCCTGAAGAGAGCGCAGCTTCTACTGTAAAGCTGGGCCAAAAGGACAATACCGGCAGTTTGGTGCTTTTGTGGGTGGGCATCCTATTCGGGGCCATATTGCTAGGCTGCGTGGGTGTTTTTCTCGTCCGCAGCAGGCAGCTTTCCCGCAGGCGCAGGCGGACAGTACATCGGCATAACCCCACCATAAGGCCGGCCCGTTCCAGCGTAATGCGCCAGGAAACCCGCCCTGCCGTACAGATCAAGGCCGGAAGCCGTTCCACCGGGGTATACCGGGATCAGCGGTCCAGCCGGAACAGGCGCCTATGAGCCTGCTGCTTCCCGGCACATGAGAAGAGTATTCTTTTTTGTTAAATAAATGTTTGCTTACTTCCCGCCCCTTGTCCGGGCGGCGGCCTTTGTAAAAACAAGTAAGGAGCTGAAACATGGTATTTGCCGATCTCTTTTTCATCTATGTGTTTTTGCCTCTGTGCCTGCTTTGCTACCTGCTGGCGCGGAGCCTGCCCGCGAAAAACGGCGTGCTGATAGCCTTTTCTGTGATTTTTTATGCCTGGGGTGAGCCGCTGTGGGTGTGCCTGCTGCTGTTCAGTTCCTTTTTGAACTGGTTTATGGGGCTGGTCATTGAAAAGCACCGGGACACCGGAGCCGGAAAGGCGGCTGTGGCCACAGGGGTCACCATAGACATCCTGCTGCTGGTGGTGTTCAAATACAGCGCTTTCCTGGTGGAAAACCTCAATGCCCTCACCCATCTGGGCCTGCCTGTGCCCCAGATACGCCTGCCCATTGGCATCAGCTTTTTCACTTTCCAGGCAATTTCCTACCTGCTGGACTGCTACTGGGAAAACGTGCAGGTGCAGAAAAGGTATACCCGCTTCCTGCTGTATCTGTCCCTGTTTCCGCAGCTCATTGCCGGGCCGATTGTGCGCTACAGCGTAGTGGAAGAAGAGATAAGCAAGCGCTCTGTCACTGCCACAGATCTGTGCGAGGGCGCTTTGCGGGCCATTGTGGGCCTTGCCAAAAAGGTGATTATTGCCAACAACCTTTGGGCCATTGTAGACACCTTTTTCGGGGCGAAGATTACGGGCCTTTCCGTACTGGGCACCTGGTACACCGTCATCGTTTACTCCTTATATGTATACTTCGATTTCAGCGGCTACTCGGATATTGCCATTGGCCTGGGCCGCATGTTCGGCTTCCACTTTGACGAAAACTTCCGCCATCCCTTTGCCTGCAAGACCATTGCGGAATTCTGGCAGAGATGGCACATTTCCCTTGGCTCCTTTTTCCGGGACTACCTGCTGTATGTGCCCATCTTCGGGCAGAACCGGAAGTATGTCAGCCTGTTTCTGGTGTGGTTCTCCACTGGTGTATGGCATGGCGCGGCCTGGAATTACATCATCTGGGGGCTGTATTTTGGATTCTTCATTTTCTTCGAGCAGAAGCTGGGAAAAAAGCGCATCAAAAACTGGCCCCTGTGGTGGAAACATATATATAGCAAGCTGGTCATCATCATCGGCTTCGGCATTTTCTATTTTGAAGATTTGGGCCAGTTGGGCCAGTTTTTCCTGAACATTTCCGGCGCGAGTATGCTGGTAAACAGTGCGCCTCTCTTTGACCCCATCACCTGGGCCTCTTTTTTGAACAACCTTTTCCTGGTGTCAGGCGCCATTGTTTTCAGCCTGCCGGTGCTGCCTAAGATAAAGGCTTTCTTTCTGGAAAGCAAAAGCGACGGCCTGTACGCTACCGGGCGGATTGGAGCTGTCCTAGGATGCCTGGGCCTGCTGGCAATAGTCAGTATTTTACTGGTGGATTCCACCAACAACGTGTTCCTGTATTGGCGGTTCTAGGGCATGTTCACATTAAGCCAAACCACATGCTTTTTCGGCAAATTTTACAGGCTTCTGTGTTGAAAATCCTCAAAAACCGACAGGTTTTCTTGCGGTTTTCACCTTGAATCCTGCAAAATTTTGCTCGAAAATTCATATACTCAGCTTATGTGAACATGCCCTAAGGAAAGGAGGAAGCAGATATGGATGGAAGATACCACGGCATGGACTACCGCAAAAAGCCCCGGCACGCTGCCGGATCCCAACCCCCGGAAACTGGCGGGGACTGGCAGGCCCGCTATGAGCAGCAGGCCCGGGCCGTTGTAAGGCAGGAGTGGGAATCCCGGGCAGCGGCAAAGCAAGTCGGTGCAGAACCGCCAAAGCCTTATACCTCCCAGACCCGGTATACTGCTGAGGAAGAGCCGCTAAGGCCTTATACCTCCCAAGCCCGATACACTGCTGAAGGAGAGCCGCTAACGCCCTATACCACCCAGACCCGGTATACTGCAGAAGAAGAGCCGCTGAGGCCCTATACCTCTCAAACCCGGTACACTGCCGGGGAGGAGCCGCTAAGGCCCTATACCGCCCAAACCCGGTACGCTGCTGAGGAGGAGACGCTAAGGCCCTATGCACCCCAGGCACAGCAGCCAGCCGATCCGCCGGTGCCAGATGAGCGCCCCCGCGCCAGGCGGAAAAAGATGGACAAGCGGGATTTGCTGGAAAAACGCCTTTCACTGGTGGTATTGTTTATACTCACCTTTTCTTTCGGGCTTACCACTCTTCTGATGGTGATACTGCCCCGGTCTACCGTATCGAAAATTGAGAAACGGGAGCTGGCAGTATTGCCCCAGTTTTCTCTGGAAAGCTATTTCTCTGGGGAGTTTACTGCCGGGGTGGCAAATTTTTATGACGATACGGTGCCCATGCGGGACAGCCTGAAAAACCTGGGGAACAATTTCAAGGCAGTCTTTGGCCTGCCCAAGTCAGAGGATTCTGTGGAATTTGTAGGCACAGTAAACAAAGTAGGCCAGAAGAAAGAGCCGTCCCAGCCGGACGCACCCTCCGCGCCCATCTCCTCCCAGCAGGAAAGCAGCGCTTCCTCCGGTTCGCAGGCAGAGCCGGATGTCCAGCAGACCCAGGCCCTGGCAAAAGCCCTGGCCGGGGCGGCAGGCCGGCGCATGGACGGGGTGGAACCCAGCGTCAATAAGTTTACCGAGCAGGAAGCCGAAGGGAACATGACGGAAAACGGCCTGATTGTCATCAAGCAGGACGGGCACTTCCGGGGCCTGGAACTTTTCGGCGGCGGCAGCGGGGACAATTATGCCCAAAGCCTGAACAGCCTGTATGACCAGGTAGGGGATCGCGTGTCCATCTGGTCTATGCCCGCGCCTTTGGCCTGCGAGTTCTACCTGCCCAGTAACTTCCAGGAGTATTCCACCAGCCAGTCAGACTGCTTTGACAAGGTACACAGCAAGCTGAACAAAGGCATCCACGCCATTAACATCTGCCCCGTGCTTTCCAAGCATGTGGACGAGCCGATTTACTGCCGCACCGACCATCACTGGCAGCCCCTGGGCGCTTATTACGCGGCAAAAACCTTTGCGGAAGCAGCAGACGTGCCTTTCCCTGACATCAACACCTATACCCCCGGCAAAATGGAGGGCTTTGTAGGCTCCATGTATGCCTACACAGGCTCTTCCGACCTGCTGAATGATCCGGAGGATTTCGTCTACTACACCCCCGGCGCAGAATACACTTCCGCCTATTACGACACCAGCTATGAGTTCCAGTGGGATGACGACAATCTCTTTGCCGAAGGCGCAAGCGGCTCCGATGCCTACAGCTACTACCTGGGAGGCGACAGCTATATTGTCAAGACCGATACTCAGGTGGAAAACGGGCGCAGGCTCCTGATTGTAAAGGACAGCTACGGCAACGCCACAGTGCCTTTCTTCACCGGCTCTTTTGAGCAGATTTATGTGGTGGATATGCGCTACCTGCAGCGGAACCTGATAAGCTTTATCAATGACATGGAGATTACCGACGTGCTCTTTACCATGTCTGCCTATTCCCTGGTGGGCAGCCAGGCAGACAACCTGGAAAACCTTCTCACCCAAAACGCCGGGGAAACCATTGTGGACAAGCAGCCCTAAGGCTTGCGCAAAGGCCGGGCATCCTATATAATATGACCATGAGAAACCGGGGCCTTCTGCCGGAAACCGGGAGCAGGCCCTCAGAAAGGGGCAGACAATATGCAGGAGCTTATTTATCCCTTTGACCCGGGGGGCATTATCCGCAAACGCAAGGCGCTGAAACGGGCGCTGGAAGCCCAGGAGGGGCCAAGGCTCCGAAAAAAGATTGCGGTGCTGGGTGGATCCACCACCAGCGACCTGGTGAAAACCCTGGAGCTTTTCCTGCTGGACGCGGGCATAGAGCCTGTGTTTTATGAGTCGGAGTATGCCCAGTATTTCCAGGACGCCATGTTTCCCCCAGAATCCCTTGCCAGCTTTCAGCCGGATGTCATCTGGATTCACACCACCGGGCGCAATATTGAAAACTGGCCCACAGTGCGGGATTCTGACCAGCAAGTGGAGGAGAAATTCGCAGCAGAGCTGGGGCGGTTCCAGGCCATGTGGGAGAGCCTGGAAAAGCGGTTTCGCTGCCCCATTATCCAGAACAACTTTGAAAAGCCCTTTTTCCGGCTTTTAGGCAACCGGGACGCCTGGGACATCCATGGGCGCACCCATTTCACCGCCCGGCTTAACGGGGCCTTTGCCCAGTATGCCGCAGAGCACCAGGGCTTCTTTCTCAACGACACAGATTACCTTGCCGCCGACTTCGGCCTGCGGCGCTGGGCGGATCCGGCCTGCTGGAACATGTATAAATACGCCATGTGCTTTGAGGCCATCCCGGCCTTTGCCTTCAGCGTGGCGAACATCATCAAATCCCTGTTCGGCAAAAACAAGAAGGTGCTGGCCCTGGATCTGGACAACACCCTCTGGGGCGGCGTTGTGGGGGACGACGGGGTGGAAGGCATTGAAATCGGCCAGGAAACCGGCGTGGCGCAGTCTTATTATGAGTTCCAAAGCTATGTAAAGCAGCTAAAGGACTTAGGCATTCTGCTGACCGTATGCTCGAAAAACGAGGAAGAAAATGCCCTGGCCGGCCTGAACCACCCGGAAGGCGCCCTGCGCCCGGAGGATTTCACCCTCATAAAGGCAAACTGGGAGAATAAGGACAGGAATATCCGGGAAACTGCCGCTGCTTTGGATCTGCTGCCGGAATCTATTGTGTTTGCAGACGACAACCCTGCGGAGCGGGAAATCGTGCAGGCCCAAGTGCCAGGTGTCCTTGTCCCGGAACTGGAGGGCGTGGAAAATTATATTGCCGCCATCGACCGGAGCGGGTGCTTTGAAACCACCACCTTCAGCCAGGACGATTTGAAGCGGGGCGAGATGTATAAGGCAAACGCCTTGCGGGCTGCCCAGCAGGCCTCCTTTGGAGACTACGGGGAATATCTCAGAAGCCTTCAGATGCACGCTGTGATAGAAGATTTCCTGCCCGTATACCTCACGCGCATCACTCAGCTTACCAACAAAAGCAATCAGTTTAACCTGACTACCAAGCGCTTTACAACGGAAGAGATGGAGGCTGTGTATAACAGCCCGGATTACATCCGCCTGTACGGGAAGCTTGTGGACAAGTTCGGGGACAACGGGGTGGTGTCGGTGGTAATCGGCAGGAAAAACGGGGAGGCATTGGACATTGAGCTGTGGCTAATGAGCTGCCGGGTGCTCAAGCGGGACATGGAACTTGCCATGCTGGACAAGCTTGCAGAGCGCTGCCGGGAGCAGGGCCTGAAAACCCTTCGCGGGTTTTATTACCCCACCCCGAAAAACGGCATGGTAAAAGGTCTTTATGAAAGCTTCGGCTTTCATAAAACAGCCGAGAAGCCTGACGGCAGCACTGTGTGGGAGCTGGAAACAGGCAGCTACGCGCCGAAATGCAAGGTCATTGCAGTCACAGGGAACCCTGTGGAATAACATAGAAAAACAGAGAAAGGACGGCACAGAATATGGACGGCAGAGAAATTTTCGCAAGGCTTAACAAGGTGTTTCAGGAGGTGTTCGACGACCCCTCCATCCGCCTGACCCCCCAGACCACCGCGGACGATATTGAGGACTGGGACAGCCTGGAGCACATCACCCTGATTTCCGCTGTGGAGCGGGAATTCCGCATGAAATTTAAAATGAAGGAGATTTCCTCCATGAAAAACGTGGGGGAAATGGCAGGTATCATCCAGGAGCGGGCGCGGTAATAGAAAAGTATAGAAAAGCCGGTACGGGCTTTCCCGTACCGGCTTTTCATTTTTCCATATGAAAGGCGCTACTGCCTGTACATCTTGGCAAGGCCGCCCTCGCTTGTCTCTCTGTATTTGCTGAACAGATCCCGCCCTGTTTCATACATGGTTTTCACCACCACGTCAAAGGAGATTTTCCGGGTGTAGGTGAGGAAGTTTGCAAGGCTCAGGGCATTGATGGCCCGCATGGCGGCAACGGCGTTGCGCTCAATGCAGGGAATCTGCACCAGGCCCCCGATGGGATCGCAGGTGAGGCCCAGGTGGTGCTCCATGGCCACCTCGGCGGCATATTCAATCTGATCCAAATCCATATGGTACAGCTCTGCCAGCCCTGCCGCCGCCATGGAGCAGGCGCTGCCGATTTCCGCCTGGCAGCCGCATTCCGCCCCGCTGATGGAGGCGTTTGTCTTTATCACGTTGCCGATAATCCCGGCAGCGGCAAGGCCCTTTAAAACATCCCGGTCGGAAAAGCCCATCTGCTCCTGCTTATAGAGCAGCACAGCAGGCAGCACGCCGCAGGCCCCGCAGGTGGGGGCTGTGACAATGGTGCCGCCCCCGGCGTTTTCCTCGCTGACAGCAAAGGCATAAGCGCAAACCTTCCGGTTTTCCCGGGTTTCCTTGCTTTCGTCCATGTGGCGCTGGCGGTTGAGGTACATGGCCTTGCGACGCACCCCCAAGCCGCCTTTTAACTCCCCGTCCTTGCGGATGCCCCGGTATACGGCCTCTTTCATCACCTCCCACACTTCCGAGAGGTAATCCCAGATTTCCGGCCCTTCGCATTCCTCTGCATACTGCCATAGAAACATATCCCTTTCCCGGCAGTAGTCCTTAATCCCGGCAAAGCTTCCGAGGGGGTACACATGGGGCGGATCGGCAGCGGGCTGGCCCTCTATGGTAATTTTTCCCCCGCCCACGCTGTACACCCGCCAGCGGCCCAGGAGCTTCCCGCCTTCTAAGGCTTCCAGATCCATGGTGTTGGGGTGGGGCAGTTCCTCTGTCTCCATGTCAAAAATAATTTCCGCTGGCAGAGGGGCTAAAGCCTCTGCCACAGCAGTGTCGGTAAGGTGCCCTTTGCCTGTTTTGGCAAGGGAACCGTAAAGGGTTACCCGGAAGCCGTCTGCTTCTGGGTGTGCCTCCTTAAAGCGCTGAGCCGCAAAGCTTGGCCCCATGGTGTGGGAGCTGGAAGGCCCCCGGCCTATCCTGTATAATTCGCGTAAAGATTCCATACTTTTCACCTTTTTAAGACCTTGGGGCTTGTCTCGCCTGGTCTTGTCTGCCGACTCGGTCGGGTCAGAACGGTCCCCACTGGGGACCTTCCCCGGCTCGGTCGGTTCGCATGCTTGCAAACGCTCGCGCAAAGCGCGAACGTATGGCCGCAGGCAGACGCTCACCCCCAATCCCCACCACCTTTTAAAAAAGGTGGACGAAAACTTTCCTTTGGCGGCGTGCCAACGGGAGCACCCCGGGCACGCGATGGCCCGCGTAAGACGTGAAAATCTTTTTCACGTCGGCCCCCTTCCGCCCGCGCTCCCCGCGTCTCAGGTGCAGCGTTACGCTGCTAGTTCTTTAGGCTCTGCAGGGGGGCGGGGATTCTGCCGCCCCGGCTGATGAATTCCAGGGGGGAGGCTGTGTTTACATCCATAATCGGTCCCATGCCCAAAAGCCCGCCAAAGTCCAACTCCTCTCCGGCCCGCTTTCCCACAGCGGGGATTACCCGCACAGCAGTGGTTTTGGAATTGACCATGCCAATAGCCGCCTCGTCTGCAATAATGCCGGAAATGATTTCCGGAGAGGTGTCTCCGGGAATGCAGATCATGTCAAGGCCTACGGAGCACACAGCCGTCATGGCCTCCAGCTTCGTGAGGGTCAGGCAGCCGCTGCGGGCAGCTTCTATCATGCCCGCGTCCTCTGTCACCGGGATAAAGGCCCCGGAAAGACCGCCCACGCTGGAAGAAGCCATCACGCCGCCCTTTTTCACCGCGTCGTTTAAAAGGGCCAGGGCCGCTGTGGTGCCATGGGCGCCGCATTGGGAAAGGCCCATGGCCTCCAGAATATAGGCCACGCTGTCGCCAATAGCCGGGGTGGGGGCCAAAGACAGGTCCACAATGCCAAAGGGCACGCACAGCCGCCGGGAGGCCTCCTGGGCCACAAGCTGTCCCATGCGGGTAATTTTAAAGGCTGTGCGCTTAATCAGCTCGGCAATTTCCGTCAGGCTCTTCCCGTCCCCTTCCTTCTTAATGGCAGCCCGCACCACCCCTGGCCCGGAAACCCCCACGTTTATCACGCAGTCCGGCTCTCCGGGACCATGGAAGGCCCCCGCCATAAAGGGGTTGTCTTCCGGCGCGTTGCAAAACACCACCAGCTTAGCCGCGCCAATACACTCCCGATCAGCAGTACGCTCTGCCGTCTCTTTCACCACCCGGCCCATCTTTTTCACCGCGTCCATGTTAATGCCCGCCTTGGTGGTGCCTACGTTTACAGAAGAGCACACCAGCTCTGTTTCGGACAAAGCCTCGGGGATGCTCTCAATGAGGGCATAGTCCCCAGGCCCGAAGCCCTTGTGTACCAGGGCCGAATATCCCCCAATAAAGTTTACCCCCACGCTGTGTGCGGCGCTGTCCAGAGCCTTGGCAAAGCGCACCGGGGACATGGCCGGGCAGGCCCCCGCCACCATGGCAATGGGGGTGACGGAAATCCGCTTGTTGATAATGGGGATGCCATACTGGCGGCTGATGTCCTCCCCGGTCTGCACCAGCCTTTCGGCATAGCGGCAAATTTTATCATAGATGGCCTGTGCCGCCTTCTCCCCGTCCGCATGGATGCAGTCTAAAAGGGAAATGCCCATGGTGATAGTTCGCACGTCCAAGTCCTCGTTGTCTATCATGTTGATGGTTTCTAAAATTTCCTTCGTGTTCAAAAAAATCCCCCTCACGCGGCTGCAGGCATTAGGTCTTGTTTGAAAAATCGCAACACTGTCTTTTTATCCCAAACGGGCGTTTCCTGTGTTGGAAATCCTCGACAAGGCGAAAACATTCCGTAAACGGAATGTTCAGCCTGTCTAAAACGCATATATGCGTTTGCGGTTCTTCCGCCTTGAAACCGCCTCGTTTTGTCTTAAAAATCCGGCACTTTCTCTATTTTCAAACAAGCCCTAAATCCTGTGCATAGAATTAAAGATGTCCTCGTGCATAATGTGTATCTTCAAATCCATTTTGGCTCCCAGATCGTCGAAAATATCTGCCAGCTCCGCCACGCCTGCCGCAGCCCCTGTGATGTCCACCAGCATGACCATCACGAATAGATCCTGTAAAATAGACTGGGTAACCTCCAGCACATTCATGCCCTTTTCCGCGCACAGGGCCGTAACCTTTGCCAGGATTCCCACCATGTCCTTGCCAATAACGGTGATAACCGCCTTTTCCATTTTTTCCATATCGCGCTTCCTTCCTTCAGTGTATTCGGCATTCAGATGCCCAAGGCCCGCAGGTTTTTCAGGCTCTGCTCTAAACAGTCAAAGGGGCTTCCCTCGCAGATATCCTGCTCCACCAGCAGGTGCTCTGTGCCGCCCTGTGCCTGTAAAACCTCCAGAATTTTCTGCCAGGGAAGGTTCCCCTCCCCCACCGGGGCCATCACAGGCTCCATGCCCCGCACAGCCATGTCCTTCAGGTGTACGCAGGGAATGCGCCCTTTCAGGGCCTTCAGCCAATCGCACACGTCCCCGCCGCCCATCTGCACCCAGTAGGTGTCCAGGGTAATGCCCATCTCCTCTGGGGCAAAGCTTTCCAGCAGGTTTTCCAGCACCAGCCTGCCGCCAAACTTCTGGAACTCCAGGTTGTGGTTGTGGTACATTAAAAGCATCCCGGCCGCCGCAATCTTTTTGGCAGGCTCCTTATAGTCCTCCGCAAAGCGCCAAAGCCACTCCGAGTGCCTGTACTTCTCCGGCATCATACCAATGCCGATATACTTGCAGCCCATCACCTCGTGCTCTTTTATCACAGCCTCTGTGTCGCGGAGGATGCGGCCTGGGTCTGTGTGGGTGAGGACAATCTGCAGGCTGTGCTTGTCGCAGAGTTCCCGCACTGTCTGGGCGGGAATCGGCCCGATAGCGGAGATCTGAACGGTTTCATAGCCCATTTCAGCCACTTTTCCCAGGGAATAATCCAAATCCTCCGGGGTCTGGGTATATGTGCGTAATGTAAAAAGCTGTGCGCCGATTGTCATGAAAATGCCTCCTTTGGCTTTTGGCGTCTCTGCGGCTATTATACCATGGCAGAAGCGGGCAGTCAAACAGAATAAAAGCAGCGGGAGTGTCCAAAACGCGCATTTTGTGCTGTAGGCGCAAGACTGTGGGACTCTGTCCCACACCCTGCAAACCCTTTTGAAAAAAGGGTTTGATCCTAAAACCAATTTCTTTAATCGATAAATTTCTTTTTATTAACTCTTCGCTTTAGACACTCCCAAAAGCGGCGGTTGCCTTGCTTCCCGGTTTGCGGTATAATAGGCATAGAACCTGAAAACCATGGGAGGTCTAATTTATGCGGCGTGTTTTTATAATCGTTCTGGATTCCCTGGGCGTGGGCGCCATGGAGGACGCCCCTGCCTATGGCGACGCGGGGGCCAACACTTTAGGGCATATCAGCGAAAAGGCAGGGCCGCTGCATATCCCCCATCTGTTAGAACTGGGCATGGGAGAAATCTGCCCGCTGCCGGGCACCCCTGTCCCGGAAAAATTTTCCGGGAAGGTTCTGCGCATGAACGAGCTAAGCGCCGGGAAGGACACCATGACAGGCCACTGGGAAATGATGGGCCTGCGCACCACCGCCCCCTTCCGCACCTTTACGGAAACGGGCTTCCCGGAAGAACTGCTGAAAGAGCTTTCCCAGCGCACTGGCCGGGGGATCATCGGCAACAAGGCGGCAAGCGGCACCGCCATTTTAGACGAGCTGGCCCCCCGGCAGTTGGAAACAGGGGAACTGATTGTCTACACCTCAGCAGACTCTGTGCTGCAAATCTGCGGCAGCGAGGAAGCTATGGGCCTTGCGGAACTGTACCGCTGCTGCGAAATTGCCCGGGCGCTCACCCTGGAGGAGCCTTGGAAGGTGGGCCGGGTTATTGCCCGCCCCTATGTGGGCAAGGCCCCGGGGCAGTTTAAGCGCACAGCCAACCGCCACGACTATGCTGTGCCCCCCTTTGGCCCCACTGTCCTGGACGCCTTAAAGGAAGCTGGCCTGGAGGTTATCGGCGTGGGGAAAATCAGCGATATTTTCGCAGGCCAGGGCATCACCAGGTCGCATCATTCCGAAAGCAGCGTCCATGGCATGGAGCAGGCCATTACAATCGCCCAGGAGGATTTCCATGGCCTTTGCTTTGTGAACCTGGTAGACTTTGACGCCCTCTGGGGCCACCGCCGCAATCCCGATGGCTACGCCCGGGAGCTGGAGCGCTTTGACGAAAAGCTGGGAAAACTGCTGCCCCTGCTGGGCAGGGAAGACAGGCTTTTCATCACCGCAGACCACGGGAACGATCCCACCCACACAGGCACCGACCACACCCGGGAGCAGGTGCCCCTGCTGTGCTGGTCGCCGGGAATAGGGCCTGCCCGCCTGGAAAACAGGGATACCTTTGCCGACCTGGGCGCTACCGTCTGCGGGCTTTTCGGCATCGCCCTGCCCGCAGGCTGTGTGGGAACACCCATTGAGGAAATGCTGGCGCAGTAAAACTTTCCTCCACTCTGCCCCCTGTTTTCTGCCCCTTTTGAATCTCGTTAACAGGACAAAACAGCCCCCTGCTTTCCCGGCAGGGGGCCTTTTTGCATACCTGCTATTTTTCCACGTGCCACTCCACGCCATTTGGCGTATCCTTCATGACTACATGGCGGGCAGCCAGTTCGTCCCGGATAGCGTCGGCGGCAGCCCAATCCTTTGCCTTACGGGCAGCAGCGCGCTTTTCCAGCAGGGCTTCAATTTCCGCTGTTTCCTCTGGGGAAAGGCTGCTTTCCGGCTTCTCCGCCGCCTTTTCCCCGGCCTTCAGCAGATCCAGGGAGAGAACCTTATCGAAGTCCGCAATAAGCCAGCGCTTGGTAGCGTCTGTCAGGTCGGACTTCAGCAAATCATACAGCACCGTCAGCCCCAAAGAGGTGTTCAGGTCGCTGCCCAGGGCCTGGGAAAATTTCTCCTGGAAAACCTTGGCTCCCTGGAAATCCGGCTGGCCCTCCTTAGAGAGCGCCCCAATGCGCGCCGCCAGCTTCTGATACGCCTGGGCGGCATTCTGCAAACTCTCAAAGGAGAAGGTGAGGGGCTTGCGGTAGTGGGACTGCAAACAGAACAGCCGGTAAACTAAGGGGTTATAGCCCTTCTCCTCCAAGGAAGAAACCGTAACAAAGTCGCCCCGGGACTTGCTCATTTTGCCCCGGGCATCGTTCAGATGCAGCACATGGAACCAGTATTTGCACCAGGGGTGCCCCAGGTACGCCTCAGACTGGGCGATTTCGTTGGTGTGGTGGGGGAAGGCGTTGTCAATGCCGCCGCAGTGGATGTCCAGATAATCCCCCAGCTCCTTCACGCTGATGGCGGAGCACTCAATGTGCCAGCCCGGATACCCCAGGCCCCAGGGGCTTTCCCATTTCAGCTCCTGGTCGTCAAACTTGGACTTGGTGAACCACAGCACAAAATCCGTCTTGTTCCGCTTGTTCCCATCCGCGTCCACGCTGTCCCGCACGCCCACAGCCAGGTCGTCACTGTTCTGGTTGCCGAACACATAATATTTCTCCAGCTTGCTGGTGTCGAAATACACATTGCCTCCGGCCACATAGGCATAGCCCTTTTCCAAAAGCTTCTCCACCATCTCAATGAAATCGGGAACCCGGGTGGTGGCAGGCACCACGGTGTCGGGCTTGCGGATGTTCAGCTTCTCGCAGTCCTGGAAAAAGGCCTTTGTGTAAAAGTCCGCAATCTCCAGCACAGACTTATGCTCCCTTTTGGCGCCCTTGAGCATCTTGTCCTCCCCTGTGTCGGCGTCAGAGGACAGGTGGCCCACATCGGTGATGTTCATCACCCGCTCCACCTCATACCCCTCATAGCGCAGGAATTTCTCCAGCACGTCCTCCATCAGGTAGGATCGGAAGTTGCCGATTTGGGCAAAGTGGTAAACCGTCGGCCCGCAGGTGTACATTTTCACCTTCCCTGGCTCGTGAGGCATGAAAACCTCCCTTTTCATGGTGAGTGTGTTCGTCAGTTCCATAGCTTTCCCTTCCTTTCTGGCTGTCGGGCTGCCGCCCGCACCTGCTTTAAGAAACTTTTTGAAAAAAGTTTCTTAAAAATCTTCAAAAACTTTCAAGTATTCAACTCCTGGAAACCTTCCGCCCCCGCTGGTTTTGACCGCGTCAAAACACAAAGGTTTTGGGGGTTCTCAGGGGGCCTTTTCCTCAAAAAGGCCCCCTGAGCCGCCAGAGGCAAGCGCCTCCACCTTGGCCTGCAGGCGCTCCATCTCGCCCCGCAGGCGGCAAAGCTCCATAGACACCGGGTCTGCAATGTGGATCTGGTCAAGCTGCCGGCTGGCCGGGCCGATCTTTGTATTGCCAATTTTCACCACCCTGGCAGGCACGCCTACAGCGGTGGCGTCCGGGGGAACGGCATCCAGCACCACAGCGCCGGCAGCCACCCGGGCATTGTCCCCCACAGTGAAGGGGCCTAAAACTTTTGCCCCCGCCCCCACCAGCACGTTGTTGCCCAGGGTGGGATGGCGCTTGCCCGTATCCTTGCCAGTGCCGCCCAGGGTAACGTTCTGATACAGGGTGCAGTTGTCCCCGATTTCCGTCGTCTCCCCGATAACCACTCCCATGCCGTGGTCGATAAACAGCCCCCGGCCTATCTTTGCCGCCGGATGGATCTCAATGCCCGTCTTTTTCCGGGAGCGCTGGGAAATCAGCCGGGCCATGAATTTCATGTTGTGGCGGTAAAACCAGTTGGCCCGGCGGTGCGCCCGCACTGCCTTAAAGCCCGAGTAGAGGAAAAAGACTTCTAACCGGGAGCGGGCCGCCGGATCCCGCTCCATCACGGCGTCTATATCTTCTTTCAGTTTGCGAAATATACGGATCCCTTCTTTCCTGGGCCAGAGGCAGACGCCTCCTGGCCCGCTTTTTTCCGCGAAAAGAAAAACGCCCCCGCAGACAGGGCTTTCCTGCCTGCGAAGGCGGTGCTGGGCCGCGGTTCCACTTCGCTTTGTAACTCTTCCGGGTGATACCGGCCCCCGCCGGGCAGGAATTTCCTCCTGCCTGCTCCAAAACGCATTTCTCCCCGGCTGGCAAAAGGGGCTTCCACCCGGCGCGCGCCGGCCCCTTCTCTCTGCTGCCACCCTTTTACGGGATACTCCCTTTTCTTCATCGCGTCTGTATATATAGTAAACGCGGTTCAAAAGGGGCAAAAAGCCTCTCCCAAACCGGCGGCAGGGCCGCCTTGCCTGAAAACCGGCACATCCCGGTTTTCAGGTGCGTTTGCTATAAGATATGCACGCCCGCATTTGAGCGTGCGCATCAAAGGCTATTTAAAAGCTGAGTTGTGCGCCCTTCTGCTTGGACTGCTCCTCCCGGCGCTTTTCCAGCAGGGCCTTTATCTTCTCGTGGGGATCTATCAGCGCCCCGGCAGACATATCGTGGTGCAAAGCCGCGATAAAGTAGGCGATATACTTGGAAACGTCCACCTCATAGAACCATTCCCGCTGCTTCAGCTCTTCTGTGCGGTAGGTCAGGTTGGTGCCGAACACCCCGTCGATAATGCCGTCCTGATAGGCTTTGTCAAATGTCTCCAGGCCATTTGTGAAGATGGCATAGGTGGCAAAGGCAAAGAAGCGCCTGGCTCCCCGCTTTTTCACGTTGTAGGCAATGTCTAGCATGGAGTCGCCGGAGGAAATGATGTCGTCCGCCACGAAAACGTCCTTGCCCTGCACGTCCGAGCCCAGATATTCATGGGCCACAATGGGATTGCGCCCGTCCACCATGCGGGAGTAGTCCCGGCGCTTATAGAACATGCCCATTTCCACGCCCATTACAGAGGCATAGAACATGTTCCGGTCTAAGGCGCCTTCGTCCGGGCTGATAACCATAAAACTGTCTCGATCCACCACCAGATCCGAAAAGCTGCGCAGCATCTTCTTCAGCACCTGGTAAGAGGGGCGTAGGCTGTCAAAGCCCATTAAGGGCACAGCGTTTTGCACCCGGGGATCGTGGGCGTCAAAGGTGATAAGGTTCTGCACGCCCATGTTCTGCAGCTCCTGCAGGGCAAAGGCGCAGTCTAAAGACTCCCGGTAGTTCCGCCTGTGCTGCCTGCCGCCGTAAAGCAAGGGCATAATCACGTTTATCCGGTGGGCCTTGCCGCTTACCGCCTGGATAAGCCGCTTGAGATCCTGGAAATGGTCGTCCGGGGACATGCAGTTTTCCTTGCCGAACAGCTTATAAGTGCAGCTATAGTTTCCCACGTCCACAATAAAGAACAGGTCATAGCCCCGCACAGTGCCTCCTATAATCCCCTTGCCGTCGCCGGAGGAGAACCGGGGACAACTGCAGGGGATGCGGAAGGTTTCCGCTTTGCGCCCCGCCTGCTGCGCCCAGCGGGCCAGATGGGCCTCTATTTTGTCAGAAAGCTCCGTGGCCCCTTCCAGGGAAACAATCCCCAAAGGGGGCAGGTGGTTGTCAGGTCCGAAAAAAAACTTAGCGGTTTGCTCCTTCATCTTTGACCATTCCTTTCCGCAGCGTGACAGGATATGTATTTTTTCCATGGGTAATTTTCCCCCATCATTCTAGCACAAATCCCCTGACAATTCCACCGGAATTTTGCAGTTTCCCCGCATTTTGCCGTATTTTCTCCTTTTGGCAATGTTTCTTTGCAATTCTCCCGCTGGGATTTGTTTTAATTACCAAAAACGGCTGCCCTTACAGGGCCAATGCCCCTGCGGACAGCAGGGAGTTTCTCCCGGATTTTTGCCGCAAACCCCCTAACGGGCAGGGGCAGCGCCTGTTTGGGCAGATTTGTGCAATCCTTTTCTACTTAGAGTATTCTTCCAGCTTTCCCCCGCTTTCATGCGCGGGGCCTGAAACAGGCTCCTCAGGAAAGCTTACATGCCGCCGGGGCAGAGCTTCTTTTTTCTTTTAGATATAGAAAAAAACCATTATATGTGTTATACTGGAAACAAATAGTATTTCCACTTTTTCAGAGGAGGATTTTGCATGATGAAGAAAGTTTTATCCCTTCTGCTCACGGCGTGCCTGTTTGCCGCGCTGTCCCTGCCGGCAGGGGCGGCTGACTCGGTAAAGGTGACAGTCGCGAAAACAGGGGTGAAGGCAGACAGTGTTTTCAACTGCCAGGGCTATGGCAGCCTGGTGGCAGCAGGCGAGACAGACAAAGACGGCGCGGTTGTGTCCCGCCCCCAGGCCGCCCTGCTGGACAAGGAAGGCAGGCTGGTGTTCCCCTACCGGGAAACCTACAACCAGTTTTATTACGAGGACGGCGTGGTGTCCCTGACCAGCAATTCTTCCTATACCATAGCGGCGGATCTCCTTGTCGTCCAGGATGATCTGGGGGAAACGGATCTGAACCTGTACTACTACGATATAAACGGGAATAAGCTTTTCAGCTTTATAGACACAGAAAGCACCGAAGGGGAGACGGCTGTTGGAACCAGCTATCTGGGCGGCCCTATGGAGGACGGGCTTGTCCTGGTGATGGAACGTTCCTATGCCTTCAGCGACGGCTCCAGCGAAGGCGACAACAGCTCCGAGCAATGGTCTGCTTATGTTGTGGATAAAACCGGGCAGCCCGTCCTGGAGCTGCCTGCGGATTTTTCCACTGTGATTGCCAGCGGCGCAGGCGGCATTGATACCAAAAAAAGCCTGGATCCCTTTGGGGAGGGACTGGCAGCTTTCTTTGCAAACACATACGAGGGCGAGGACTTTACCAGCCAGCCAATGGGCTATATGAATGCCAAAGGCGAAACTGTGCTGGATCTTTCCGGCCGGGGCTATACGAACACAGGCGCTTTTCAGGACGGGCTGGCCTGGGTAATAGATGGAAACGGAAAGGTGGGGTTTATCGACAAATCCGGGCAGGAAGTGATTGCCTGCACCTATAGCAGCGGATATCCCTTCTGCGACGGCATTGCCGCAGTGGAGAAAAACGGCAAATGGGGCTGCATTGATAAAGAGAACCATGTGGTGGTTCCCTTTGTCTATGACGATGCCTACGGCAGCATGTCCGAGGATTTAGTCCCTATGGGCAAAAACGGCAAATACGGGCTGGTTGACCGGCAGAATAACATTGTGCTCCCCATGGAATATGATGATGTCAGCACCTTCGAAGGTGGCGTGGCCTATGCCATAAAGGACGGATATGTGTATATCGTCACAAAGCAGGCGCCCAGGCCCACAGTGGGGGGCTTTGATGACGTGTTTGAGGGGGAGTATTACGCGGAGCCTGTAAAGTGGGCGGTGGAAAACAAGATTACTGCCGGGGAAACCGATACCACCTTTGCCCCCGGCAAAACCTGCACCAGAGGGCAGATTGTCACTTTCCTGTGGCGGGCTAACGGCGAGCCGGAGCCTGCTTCCGCAGCAAACCCCTTTACAGACGTAAAGGCCGGGGACTATTACTACAAAGCCATGCTGTGGGCCAAGGAAAAGGGTATCACCAGCGGCACGGATGACACCCACTTCTCTCCCAATGCTGCCTGCAGCCGCGCCCAGGCTGTCACCTTCCTGTGGCGGGCAAACGGCGAGCCGGTCGGCACAGGATCCACCTTTGGAGACGTGAAGGATGGCGAATACTACACAGAGGCCGTAAAGTGGGCCACCGGGGAAGGGATTACTGCGGGAGACACCAGCACCACTTTTGCTCCCAATAAGAACTGCACCAGAGGGCAGATTGTGACGTTCCTGTATAGGGATAAAGCCTGATAGGCATCCCGCAGAATATAGGCAACGCAGTTAAAAAGAGGTATACCTCTTTTTAATCCGGCGGCATAGCAGCAGTTGCTGCGCCGCCAGGCTGAGAACCGGCGGCTACCAATTCGCAACCTCGGTTAAAATAAGGCCGTTCCGAAAGGGAGCGGCCTTATTTTGCAATTTGCAGCGCTGCCATTAGTTCTGCAAATTATGAAAGGAGAGATGTTTGTGAAAAGCTTAAAGCTTAGGAGAATGGTTTTAATGGGGCTTTTGGCGCTTTGCCTTTGCGTTCCTGCTAGAGCCGCTGAACCCTCCAACGAAAGCACAATGATGGATGCCTATACAATATTTTCTGAAATATCAGAAGGGATTGAGACTATCCGGGAGATTCATTTCAACGTAACCTACGTAGAAAATCCGGATGTTGTGGCATATATCAAAAGAATGAAGGAGGATCCCAAAATCCAACAGGCCGTACAGGAGGAGGCGCCGGATCCGGAAGCCTGGTGGCAATGGTTTGACTCCATGCCGGTTGAAACAGCAAGATTTATGAGCCAGAAAGAGGCAATGGAATGGCTGGAAAAGTTTGCAACCATTCCAAAGGAAGAAAGAAGCTATTTAAGCTATAACCTTTTACGGCTGGATGTGAAAGAACTGATGGAGCCAGCTATGTGACCCATCGGAAGGTAATTTCGCGGATGAAATTAAGCCCTGTGCAGGTTCTCATTGATGTTCTGCACGCTCCGGAGGATATTCCTAGATAAGAGCGTGAATAGATGTATAGCCTGCTTGTTTAGAAAAATTTGACAAACAGCCTTTGGTATGCCATCATATACCCAAAGGCTGTTTCTTTATGAAAGGAGGCGCTCCTATGACCAGAAAAAAGAAAATCCTTTTGTGGTGCATTGTGGTACTGGCGCTCCTTTTCTGCCTTGTCCCGGAAAGGCGGCTTTATAAGGATGGGGGCACAGTGGAATACCGGGCGCTGCTGTACCGGGTGACCCTGTGGCACGCCATGGCGGAGGTATCCGGCAATGTGGAAACCACCCAGGAGGGCCTGGAGGTGCGGGTTCTGGGCATCCCGGTTTACGACGGGCGGCATCTTGTGGAAACCCGCTATTGCGGCTAGTCTCTGCCCCCTAACTGCTGCCCTGCCCGCCGCCGCGCCTGGCTGCGCCAGGCGGCCCCGGGCAAAGCCCCGAGCGGTCCGGCTTTGCCGGACCCGGCGGCGGGCAAAACCAACTGCCTTATCCCAGGTTAAACAGACAATTACACAGAAAGAAGGTTTTCCTATGAAACTGAAAGCGCCTGTAAAAGGCATCTTTTTCGATTTGGGCTGGACGCTGCTGGCCCCTGTGTCGGGAAGCTGGATGTTTTCCGCCTTTGCCCGGCAGTATTTCCCAGAGGACATAATGGCCTCCCTGCCCCGGGAGCGGGTGCGGGCCGCCATGGAGAGAGGCCAGGAATACCTGAACACCCACCACCTGATGTCCACCATACAGGAGGAGTACCAGGCATTTAAAACGTATTTTACCATCCTCGCAAAGGATCTGCCGGAGCTGGGGTTAAGCGAAGGGGACATCAAGGCTGTGGCAGAAGAAAAAGCCTATAAGCAGGTGGACAACTTCTATCTGTTTGACGGCGCGCTGGAAACCCTGGACGCTTTAAAGGGCAAATATAAGCTGGGGATTATTTCCGACACCTGGCCCTCCATAGAGCCAGCCTTGGAGCGCTTCGGCCTTACCCCGTATTTCGACTGCGCCACCTTCAGCTACACCCTGGGGGTGTATAAACCCGCCCCCCGTATGTACAAGGACGCCCTGTCCAAAATGGGCCTGCCCCCTGCCCAGACCATCTTTATCGACGACTTCACCGGGAACCTGGAAGGGGCCAGGGAAGCAGGCATCCAGCCGGTGCTGATACAGGCAAAGCCCGGGGCGGAGGACAGGGAGGATATGGCGAAAATCAAGCGGATTGGAGAACTGCTGTCCATCCTGCCCTAAAGGCACAAGCTGGAGAAAACCACAAAAAATTGCCATAAATGGGGAAACATAACAGAAAGAAACACAAAAAGAAAAAAATCCTGCCCCGCTCCTAACCAAACAGCCGGGGCTGCCGTCTAATGCATGTACAAAAAACGGGCAGCCCTTTTCCCCTAAGGAGTGATAGGATTTGCAAAGCAGAAAGCACACACGAGGCAGAACCGCCGCCAGCCCTTTACGGCGCATTCGTTTTTTCACTATATTAGGCCTGCTTATCCCCCTTTCTCTGATAAGCGTGCTGATTTGGGCCATGGCCCAAATCCAGCCAGGCCCGTCTCCCTCCGGCACCGCCCCCGCTTTTCCCAGGGACACCCCCAGCCTTATTCTGGCGGGCGAGGGGCAGGAAGCCTCCTGGCAGCTTCGCCTGGTAAACTCCACCCATCCCCTGCCTGGGGACTGGGATCCGGATCTTTCTGTCATCGATCCCATTACAGGGGAAAAGTTTGACAGCCGGGCCTTAGAATACCTGCGGGCCATGCTGGACGCCATGGAACGAGAGGGGCTGCAGCCCCTGGTGTGCTCGGGATACCGCTCCTATGAATCCCAGGTAGCCATCTTCCAGCAGAATGTGGAAACAGCCCTTTGCCAGGGCTATACCCAGGAGGAAGCCGAAGAGCAGGCCGCCCTGTGGGTGATGCCTCCCGGGTGCAGCGAGCACCAGTCCGGGCTGGCGGCAGATATTGTCTCAGCGGAGAACCAGAACCTGGACGAAACCCAGGAGGATACGCCAGAGCAGGCATGGCTTCACGCCCACTGCCAGGAATACGGTTTCATTCTCCGCTATCCCCAGGACAAAACTGAGCTTACCGGCGTAAATTACGAGCCATGGCATTACCGGTATGTGGGGGAAGAAGCCGCCCGGGATATCATGTCCCAGGGCCTCTGCCTGGAAGAATACGCTGCGCCTCCGGGTTAAGGAACTTTTTTCAGGAAAAAGTTCCTTAACAATCTTCAAAAACCTCTAATCCGCAGGAAGGTATCAGGAAACCACGGCCGGAGCGGCCCGGTTCTGTTCCTTTCCCGCGCTACTTCCCGCGTTTGTCTTTGGGAATCACCTTGCATTTGCCGCCAGGCCGGGCTGTCATAATGAACACCTCTGAAAGCTCCAGCCCCGCGCACCTTGCCTGCTCCCTTGCCCAGGCAGGGGTTTTCCCCACCAACTCCAGGGAGTGGCTGGAAAGGCAGCCGTCGCTGACCACCACCACTTCCAGGGAGGCGGAATCCACCTTCACCCCGGCCTGTTTGGGGGTGAGGCTGTCGTTGGCCGCCTTTTTCAAGAGGCTCATGGCGCCGTTTGTCTCCACAATGGCATACTCCACGTCCTCCAAGGAGAAGCACCCGCTCTGGCGCAGTTCCTCAAACAGATCCTCCGTACTCATGCGCAGCCGGCGCAATTCCCCCTGGAGCACGCGGCCTTTTTCGATGACTACAATGGGCTTGCCGCACACTGCCTGCCGGAAGCTTCCGCTTTTCAGCATCAGCAGGGACACCACGATTTCGCACAGCACCAGCGCTGCCATGGGAATAAGCCCGTTCCATAAAGGATCGCCCTGCTGCTGGATAGGCATCACCGCCAGCTCGGAAATCAGGAGGGTAACCACCAGTTCAGAATTTTGTAGCTGGCTCACCTGCCGCTTGCCCATAATCCGCACGCTGAGCAGGATGGCCCCATACATGATAAATGTACGCAGTAAGGATGTTAGCATAAAAAAATCGCCATAGGATACAGCGTTCGCGCAAAGCGGGCCACCCGCCTTTTGCGCCCGGTATCATTCCTTTCTTCCCGTTATGTGACTATAGTATCCCAAGAAACGCCCAGTTTATGGGCGTTTCTTTCTGCATATTTTTGCTTTTTCCGGCGAACACTAGCCGTATAAAAGGGGGGCGCAGCATGGAAAGGGTATCGGCAAAGCTGGAGGAAAACAAAACATATCTGCAGGGCCAGTTTCAAAAATCCATGGACTTCATGCTCCGGGAGCTGGAGCTTTCCGGCACCGGGGCGGCGCTGTTCGCCCTGGACGGCCTGGTAAGCAAGCAGACCATCACCCTGAGCATTTTAAACCCCCTGATGGGCGCGCCTGTTATGCCCGGGGATGGGGAAATGAAGCTGAAATTTATTGAAAAGAACGTTTTAGGCTCTGTGGAGCAGAAGCGGGAAACCCAGATGGAGCAGGTGCTGCTGCTTTTGATGAGCGGCTTTGCGGTTCTGTGCATAGACGGCTGCGGGGAAGCGCTGGTATTTGGCGTGCAGGGCTTTGAAAGCCGGGGGCCGGAGGAGCCGCAGAACGAAGTAATGCAGCGGGGGGCCAAGGACGGTTTTACAGAAAGCTATCAGACCAACATGGCCATGATACGCCGCAGGATGAAAACCACATCCCTGAAGTTTGAGAAGGCCCAGGCAGGGAACCAGAGCCACACCCCCCTGGCTATTTGCTATCTGGAGGGCATTGCCTCACCCCAGGTGGTGGAAAAGGTGAAAAAGCGGCTGAAAGAGTGCGATTTGCAAACCGCCCTGGGAGCGGGATATCTGGCGGGCTTTTTAGAGCGGGGCGGGAGCGTTTTCACCGGGGTGGGCATGAGCGAGCGCCCCGACGTTGTGTGCGGGAAAATAGAGGAGGGCCGGGTGGCTGTCCTGGTGGAGGGCACTCCCAGCGTGCTGCTGGTTCCCTTCCTGTTTGTGGAAAATTTCCAAACCCTGGATGACTACCTCACCCGGCCCTTTTACGGCACCTTTATCCGCTGGCTGAAATACCTGGCCTTTTTCCTCAGCGCTTTCCTGCCCGGGCTGTATGTGGCGATTACCACCCACCACCCGGAACTGCTGCCGGAAAGCCTGCTTTTGAAAATCGCGGAGGCTGAAGCCCAAACGCCTTTCCCGGTTATGGCGGAAACCTTGCTTTTATACTTCCTCTACGAAGTTTTGCGGGAGGCGGGCCTGCGGGCGCCCCGATCCCTTTCCGCCACTGTGAGCATTGTGGGGGGCCTGGTGGTGGGAGACACAGCGGTGTCGGCGGGGCTTGTCAGCGCCCCTTCCCTGCTGGTGGTGGCCCTCACCGCCATAGCGGGCTATGCGGTGCCCCGGCTTTACGAGCCTTTGGCCCTTTTGCGGCTGGCCTTCCTGCTGGCGGGGAACTTTTTAGGGGTGTGGGGCGTGATGCTGGGGCTGGCGCTGCTGCTTTTGAACCTGTGCGGATCGGAAAGCTTCGGGGTGCCCCTGCTGTCCCCGGTTGCGCCCTACAGCGGAAGCCTGGCCTTCCGGGACGTGTTCGCCCGGGCAGGCTGGCAGAAGCTTTCCCGCCGGGACGCCAAGGTGCAGGACATGCCTGGCAGCCGGGAAATAGGGCAATAAAAGCAATAGAGCAATAGAAAATATGTGGATACCGGGCCTGCAAGGCCGCTTACACCCCACAGCGGGGCGGGTAAAGGTTTTGGGGATTCTTAAGGGGTATTTTCCTCAAAAATACCCCTTAAGCCCCCTGGACGCCAGAGGCAGGAAGCAGAAGGAGGAAACAGGATGGCAGAGCGGAAAATCAGCGCGGCGCAGTTTTTCATCAGCATGTTCGTATCCCGGGTGGTGGTGACCATTGCGCTGAACGCCCAGTATACCGGGGGGGAAAATATGCTGGACAGCATGGTGTCTTATGTGCTTGCCATGGCCTTGGGGTTTATCATTGCCCTGCCGGTGTGGGGCCTGCACAGGCGCAGGCCGGGGCTGGATGTCAGCCGGGCAGCGGTGCTGGATATGGGCTTTGCGGGAAAAGCTGTGCCCCTTCTTTATTTTGCCTATTTTGTGGTGATAAACGGCGCGTCTTTGGCGCTGTTCCAGCTTTTTCTCATGGACACCATAAACCCCGCCTTTTCCGCCGCCCTGGTGACGGCGGTGCTTGCCGGGGCAGCCCTTTACGGGGCCTTGAAGGGCATTGAAACCATTGCCCGGTGCGCCACCTGCGTGTTCGTGGTGCTGCTGTTGGGCTGCGGGCTGGTGTTCGGCATTGTGGCCTGGCGGTTCTCTCCGGAAAACCTGGAGCCGCTTTTCTATAACGGTTTCTCCCAAACCTATACAGGCGTGCTGCTCTTTATCGCCCGCACCTCCATCTTCGCGGACATGGCCATGCTCCTGCCCATGGTGAAGGGGAAAAAGGGCCTGGGCTTTGCCTGCTGGGCAGGGGGGACAGCGGTGTTTGTGTGCCTGCTCCTGTTCCTGGTGGTGGGATGCCTGGGGCGGTACGCATACACCCAGAATTTCCCGGTGTATGCCCTGGCCTCCATCACCCAGGTGCGGTCTATGCAGCGGCTGGACGCGGTTTTCACCGGCGTGTGGATGATGGGGCTGGTGGTGAAGCTGGCCTTTGACATGTACTGCTGCCGGCTGTGCGCCGCTGCCCTGCAAAAGGAACCGGGAGAGGCAAAAAGCGGGGCCTGGCTTTCCGCCGCGCTGATGCTGGGCCTGGCCCTGTGGGCCGCTATGTCCCCCCTGGCCCAAAGGTTTCTGCTGGACACGAGGATCCTTTTCCTGTGTACAGCGGCGGCAGGCTTTGCCATCCCCCTGCTGGTGCTGGCGGCGGACTTACTTTCCCGGCGGGGAGAAAAACGGACAAAAAAGGCCCCGTAAGGGGTGCTGACAGGAGGTATGGGAATGGCTCTATGGAAAAAAGCTTTGGCCCTGGCGCTTGTGGCGGCGCTGATGCTCTCCATGCAGGGCTGCGGATACCGGGAGCTGTATGAGCGCCTGCTGATACATGGCATCGGCGTGGACGCTGTGGAGGACGGCTTTTTGGTGACAGTGCGCTCCTCTGTGTCCCCCGAAGACGAGGGGGAGGAGTGCTTCACCAGCACCGGGAAATCTGTGCTGGAAGCCCTGACAAACCTCTCCCTTTCCACAGGCCGGGAGCCTTTCTATTCCCACAATTACCTGGTGGTGTTTGGGGAAACCTGCGCCCGGCAGAGCCTGGATAGCTGCCTGGATTTTTTCATCCGCTACTATAACACCCGTCCTGCGGTGCAGGTATACCTGGCAGAGGGGAGCGCGGGGGAAGTCCTCTCCTTTGAAAAAGACGGGAAGCTTTTACGGATGTCGGAGCTGCAGGAGCTGGGAAAAAGCGGGCAGCTTAACGGCAAAGCCATGGGGGCGCAGCTTCTGGACTTTGTAAACGGGGTGAAGCGGGAAGGATCTTCCGCTGTGCTGCCGGTGCTGCGGGCAGGAAAAGAGGGGGTGGAGATTGCCTCTACAGCCTATTTCACCGGCTATAAGCAGGCAGGCGCCCTGTCCCTTTCCCAAACACGGGGGTATCTGGCGGCGAAAAACCTGCTGGAAAAAGGGGAAGCTGTGGTGCAGGGCAGCTTCGGGGCGGCAACCCTGTCCCTTTCCCAGTCTAAAGGAAAGATAGATGCCCGGATAGACGGGGACGGCCCGGTGTTCACCATTTCCGTAGAGGCGCAGGCAGATATCAGCGCCGTTTCCGGCGGGCGCAGCCGGCTGGGGGCCGGGGAGTATGCCCAGATAGAGAAAGAGGCCGCCGCCCTGCTGGAAGGGGAGGTACTCTCCGCCCTGGAGCAGAGCGTGCAGAAGGACAACTGCGACATCTTTGGCTTTGGAAACCTGCTGTACCGACAGTATCCCGCTTACTGGCGCACTGCCAGCGCCGGGTGGCACGAGGAAATGGCAGCGTGCCGCTATGAAGTGCGCACCTCTGTCCAGGTGCTGCGGCTGGAGGGATAGGGCGTGCCTAAAATCCGGTTTTTTCCGCCTTGCCAGGCGGCCAAAAAAACCAAAAAGCTGGTTACAATCTGGTTACAAACCGCAGGTTTTTACCTCCAAATTACCACAATTCACAATTTATTCATGATTCTTTTCAGACAAAAAGCGCCCTGCATACAGGGCGCTTTTACTGTTTAAATCCCATTCAGCCAATATTTCCTGTCCAGCGTCCGGTACTGCACCGCCTCTGCCGCGTGGGCGCTGCCGATGACATCGCAGTTGTCCAAATCGGCAATGGTGCGGGAAACCTTCAGCACCCGGTCGTAAGTGCGGGCAGAGAAGCCGAATTTTTCAAAGGCCCGGCGGAGCAGGCGGCCCGCCTCCTCGGTGGTGGGGCAGGCTTCCCGCAGCAGGTTCGGCGGCAGTTGGCCGTTACAGGTGAAGCCCTTGCCCTCATAGCGCTCTGTCTGGCGCTTTCTGGCAGCGTTTACCCTGGCACGCACCTGGGCAGAGCTTTCCTCCTCCCCGGCAGAGGAAAGGGCCTCGAACTCCACAGGCATCACCTCTACATGGAGATCCATCCTGTCCAGAAGCGGCCCGGAAATCCGCCCCAGATACCGGTCTACTGCCCGGGGCGAACAGGTGCAGGGCCGGGTGGGATGGCCAAAATACCCGCAGGGGCAGGGGTTCATGGCGGCCACCAGCATAAAACGGCAGGGATAGCTGGCGTTGCCCCCCACCCGGGAGATTGTAACCACCCCGTCTTCCATAGGCTGGCGCAGCACTTCCATGGCGCTTTTGGAAAACTCAGGGAATTCGTCTAAAAACAGCACGCCGCTGTGGGCCAGGGAGATCTCCCCAGGCCGGGGGATGGCCCCGCCCCCGGACAATCCGGCTGTGGAAATGGTGTGGTGGGGCGAGCGGAAGGGCCTGCTTTGCAGCAGGGATCCCCCTGCCTCCAACTGCCCGGCAATGGAGTGGATCATGGTGGCCTCCAGGGCTTCCTGGAAGGCCATGTCCGGCAGGATGGAGGGCAGCCGCTTTGCCATCATGCTCTTGCCGGAGCCGGGGGAACCTAGCAGCAGGATGCTGTGGCTGCCGCTGGCAGCTATCTCCAAGGCCCGTTTGGCAACATTCTGGCCCTTCACATCGGCAAAATCCGGCAAGGGCAGAAGGCTTTCCGCAGGCTCGGCGGGCTGGGCGGCAGGGATGAGGGAATCTCCCCGCAGGTGGGCTATAAGTTGGGGCACGTCCTTTACAGGGTACACCTGCAGGCCCTGCATCACCGCCCCTTCCCGAGCGTTGTCCTCCGGGACAAACAGCCGCTTATACCCCGCCTCCTGTGCCCGGGCCGCCATGGGCAGCACGCCCCGCACCCGCCGCACCTGCCCGGAAAGGGAAAGCTCCCCTAAAAATACGGCGTCCTCCAAATCGCACAGAAGCTGGCGGGATGCCTGCAAAAGGGACAGCAGCAGGGGCAGATCGTACATAGGCCCTTCCTTGCGTTTGTCCGCTGGGGCCAGGTTCATGGTGATGCGGCTGACAGGGAAATCGAACCCGCAGTTTTTCAGCGCCGCCCGCACCCTGTCCCGGGACTCCTTTACCGCCGCGTCGGGCAGGCCTACCACCTCAAAAGCCGGCAGGCCCCCGGAAAGATCTGTTTCCACCTCCACCGGGAACGCGTTCATGCCATAAAGCCCCATGCTGTGAATTTTTGCTACCATATCCCTTTTCCTCCTTTCAGCGCGCAGGGCTTTGCCCCACAATCCCTTTAAAATGAAGGGGAAACATTCTCTTGGGGAATGTTTTGACCCTAAACCCAAGTACGGATTATTTTTGCATTTGCAAACTATATGACAACTGCTTTGCGGCTCTTATACTATAAGCGCAAAGCGCGTTGGTATCTGCCCATGGCCCGTCTGACCGAAGGGAAGAACCGGGCGGGGCAATTTGAAATCAAGTATAATAACCGTTTTGCGGTTATTATACCATAAAGGTGCAAAAAAGGGAAACTTAGAGAAAAACCATATTTTTTAAGACTTATGGGAAAAACTTCTTGACGGAGCGGAAGGTTTAGGATATGATTAGAGAGAAAATACAGCAGAAGGGGCGATACAGTAAACGCGCTTGAAAACCGGTACAGCCCGATTTTCAAGCATGCGGCCTTGCCGACTGTAAAGCCCTGCCGCGAGGTGTCGGGATGTCCGGGGATTTTGAAGAATGGAGCAGCGCGCAGTTGGTGCGCCGGGTGCGTCAGGGGGACGCGGATGCCTTTACGGCGCTTAGCGCCCGGTATCTGTGGCTGGTGCGGGCAAAGGCCCACAGGTTTGCCGGCGCCCAGGCGCCAGAAGTGGAGGATCTGACCCAGGAGGGCCTTTTGGGGCTGTACACAGCGGCAGTCTCCTTTGACGAAAAGGCCGGGGCCTCCTTTTCCACTTATGCGGGGGTGTGCATTTATAACCGCATGGCAAGTGCTGTGCGGCGCTATGGCAGCAGCGGCAACAGGACTTTGAACGAATCGGTTTCCCTGGACAGCGGCGATGTGGCCTTCACCATGGCAGGGGAAGATCCCGGGGCCGCGCTGGAGCTGCGGGAATGGCTTCACCAGCTTCGCCAGAGGCTGGAAGCGTCCCTTTCTCCTTTAGAGCGCCGGGTGTTGGCGCTGTACCTTAGCGGCTGTCCCAGGCGGGAGCTGCCGGAAAAGCTGGGAGTGTCCCAGAAGTCCTGCGACAATGCCCTGCACAGGGTGCGCAGCAAGCTGCGGGCCATGGAGTAAGCCGGGCTTGTCCCCTATATATGCCCAGGTATGAGAGAAAACGGTGCAACTCCGTTGCGGGCAACAAGTATTACGGTAAAGCGAGGTTTCAAATCATGTATGAGGACAAGATCCTTACCTGCAAAGAGTGCGGCAGGGAGTTCGTGTTCACAGCCGGGGAACAGGAATTCTATGCGGAAAAAGGCTTTGCAAACCAGCCCCAGCGCTGCAGGGAATGCCGCCAAGCCCGCAAAAACCCAGGCCGTTCCCAGCGGGAGATGTTTACGGCTGTGTGCGCTTCCTGCGGGAAAGAGGCCCATGTGCCCTTCCAGCCCCGGGAGGATCGCCCTGTCTATTGCAGCGAGTGTTTCGCCGCTATGAAAGAGGAACTGGATTGACAAAAGGCCGGCGGGCAGAAGCCCGCCGGTTTTGTTTTTTCTTCCCATTCTTTCCCGGATTTGCGGCGGTTGGGGGGTTGACAAAGTCTATATCCCATGGTATAATACCATTGTATTCTGATAGCACGAAAGATGAACTCGCAGTTTCTGTAAGTCATTGGAGCGTCTGATGATTTACACAAGCTGTGAGTTTTTTGTCAGGCACGGAGCACGGGCTTCTCCCCTCAAGGAAATTCCCGTTATCCGGCTCGGCTAGCCGGATACGCAATACTTTCTATGGAGGTGCCGATCATGAACGGTACAGTTAAATGGTTCAACGCAGAAAAGGGCTATGGCTTCATTTCCAACGACGAGGGCGGCGAGGACGTGTTTGTACATTTCTCCGCTATCCAGTCCGAGGGCTTCAAGACTCTGGAAGAAGGCCAGAAGGTCACTTTTGAAACCGAGCCGGATCCCAAGAACAGCGAGAAGCTGCGCGCTGTGAACGTGGTTAAGCTGTAAGTTTACCGCCCAGGCGCTAAAGGCCGGGCCTGCAAAAGCAGGCTCCGGCCTTTTTGCTATATCCTTTACAAGGCGTTTTTATGATGAAACACAGGAAAGGGGGCATTTGCCTTGCAGACCGGCATCAGTACCGCATGTCTGTACCCTATGGAAACGGAGAAGTCCCTGGAAATCCTCTTGAAGCAGGGATACCGCTGTTTTGAAGTATTCCTCAACTCTGCCCGGGAAATGGAAAAGCCCTTTCTGCGGGAGCTGAAGGCCATGGGATCCTGCTATGGGGCAAGCTTTGTGTCTGTCCACCCCTTTACCGCTGCCATGGAATCCATGCTGCTTTTTGGGGACTATCCCCGGCGCACAGAGGAGGGGATGGACTTTTACCTGCGGTATGCAGAAGCCGCCGCCTATCTGGGGGCCGGATATTTCGTGGTGCATGGGCAGATGGAGGGCCACGGGAAGCTGAGCGACCAGGAATATTGGGAACGCTTTGGGAACTTATACCGCAGGGCAGCAGGGACAGGCGCCCGCCCTGCCCAGGAAAATGTGCGCAGGCTGAAAAGCGCCCGCCCAGCTTTCCTGCAGGGGATGCGCTCCTATTTGGGAGAGGACTGCGCCTTTGTGCTGGACGTGAAGCAGTGCAGGCTTTCCGGGTTTTCCATAGAGGCTGTGGCAGGGGCTATGGGGGACAGGCTTTGCCATGTACATCTCAGCGGCTGCCGGGAGGGGGAGGCCTGCCTGCTGCCCGGGGCAGGGGATTTTGATTTGGCCGGGTTCCGCCGCCTGCTGGAGAGGGCAGGCTATCAGGGTGCAGTGGTGACAGAGGTGTACCGCAGCGGCTTTGGCGAGCCGGGCGAGCTGGAAAAATCCCGGGTGGTTCTGGAAAAGGCTTTTGGACGTTAAGAAGCTGTACCGATAGGATTGGTGCGAAAATTTTCGGGGATATTTTGTGGGGTTCAAGGCGGATGAACCGCAAACGCATTTATGCGTTTAGAAATACGAATGTTTGAAAAACGTTTTCGTATCTTCGAGGATTTCCAACATAGAAGCCCGCTAAATTTCCCGAAAAGATTTGTGCAGGAGCCTATTGGTACAGCTTCTAAGAGCGCCTTTGGCGGTATTGCCTGCCCCGCCGAGGGGGAATACACAAAACTTTTTGGGCCGGACATTCTTTTTTTCGTGGATCTTCTTGCATTTTCCCTATATTTCGTGTATACTTTTCACACAGGGCCTTTGTGTCCCATATATTGTGGTTGACAGAAACATTCTGTTTTGCCCTCATGGGCAATGTGTTTACTTATAGAATACTTTTTGGGAGGTATCGGCTATGAAGTGTCCCTATTGCGGCTACAGTGAAAGCAGGGTGGTGGATTCCCGCCCCACCGATGAAGGCGAGCGCATCCGCCGCCGCCGGGAATGCCTGAAATGCGGCAAGCGCTTTACAACTTATGAGATCATCGAAAACGTGCCTATTGTCGTGATTAAAAAGGACAAGTCCCGGGAAACTTTCGACCGCAGCAAGCTGTTAAATGGCCTTCTGCGCGCCTGCGAGAAGCGGCCTGTCTCTGTGGACACCCTGGAGCGGATTGTGGACGAGATTGAGGCTTTGCTCCAGAACTCCCTGGACAGGGAGATTTCCTCCCAGCGCATTGGCACCTATGCCATGGAAAAGCTGAAGTCTGTGGACGAGGTGGCCTATGTGCGTTTTGCTTCGGTATACCGGCAGTTTAAGGATATTAACAGCTTCATGGAAGAGCTGAGCAAGATTATCAACAGCAAATCAAAATAAACGCGGAAAAGCGCCGGAGGGAGAATTTCCCCCGGCGCTTTTTTGATAGCGGAGAGCGGCCTGTAGAGAGGCTGCCGGCAAAGCTTTTCAAAAAGGGACTGGCCCTAAATCAGGGCGCGCTCACGCAATTGGCGCTTTCCTGTGCCAGTTCTTCCAGCAGCTCTTTCACCACCACACGCTCGTCAAAGGGATATTTCTTCCCCTTAGTCTCCTGGTAGTCCTCGTGGCCCTTGCCTGCCAGCACTACAATATCCCCTTCCCCCGCGTTCTCCAGGCACCATTTGATTGCCGCCCGCCGGTTGGGGATCTCGATATATTTCCCGCTGGTTTTTGCCATTCCGGTTTTAATGTCCGCGATGATATCCATCACGTCCTCGTCCCGGGAATTGTCCTCTGTTATTACGGAGAGATCGGCCAGCCTGCCGCTGACCTCCCCCATCTCATACCGCCGCACCCGGGATCGGTTTCCCCCTGCGCCAAACAGGCAGATAAGCCTTGCGGGGTTATATTCCCGCAGGGTGACAAGCAGGTTTTCCATGGCAACGGCATTGTGGGCATAGTCCAGCAGCAGGGTGAAGGGGCCTGGCACCTCCACAGGCTCTACCCGCCCCTTTACCCGCACCTGCCCCAGGCCCTCCTCCATAGCGGCCTGGGGGATGCCCAACTGATGGCAGCAGGCAATGGCTGCCAGGGCATTGCTGGCATTAAAACGTCCGGACAGGCCCACCTGGGCGGCGAACTGGAGAGCGCCGGACACCTGGAAGGTGATGCCCAGAAAGCCGGGCCGGTTTAGGTGGGCGCAGCCGCTTCCCTGATAATCTGCCCCCGAGCCGAAGCCAAAGGTCTTAACAGGGCAGGCGGCCTTTTCCAGCACGCTCATGACAACTTCATCGTCAAAATTGCCTACAGCGGTTTCGCACATGGGGAACAGCAGGGCCTTGCTTTCCAGATACTCCTGCATGTCCTTGTGCTCTACCCCGCCAATGTGATCCTCGGAAAAATTTGTGAACACCCCGGCTTTAAAGGGGAATCCGTATACCCGGAAGTCCCGCAGGCCGATGGAGGAGGCCTCCATTACGCAGTATTCGCACCCGGCGTCTGCCATTTCCCGCAGATATCTCTGCACCTCGTAGCTTTGGGGGGTGGTGTTTTCAATCTGGGTCAGCTTATGGCCGATAAGCACCCCCACCGTGCCGATAATGCCGGTTTTATGCCCCGCAGCCTGCAAAATGGCCTGTATCATATAAGCGGTGCTGGTTTTCCCCTTTGTGCCTGTGATGCCGATAACCTGGATGTCCCCCTCCGCCGGGTTCCCGAAAAAAGCGGCGCTCATCAGGGCCAGGGCTTTTTTGGTGTCCGGCACCAGCAGCACCTGGGCGCCCGGGGCCTCCACAGGCTCTTCCGCCACAACCACCTTTGCCCCGGCGGCGCAGGCCTTGGCGGCATATTGGTGCCCGTCAGCGCTTGCCCCTCGCAGGCACACAAACGCGCAGCCCGGCAGGGCCTTCCGGGAATCGTACACAATATCTGTAACCTCCACGTCCTCAAAGCCCTGAAGCCCCAGGGCCTTTACCAGCCGCGATACCTTCATGCCAGCACTTCCTTCCGGTATTCTGATCTGTATTGTATGAGAATCCTGCTTATATCATACCTGCTTTTGAGCAGATTGTCAATGCGGCCTGGGAGGGGGAGTGTCCAAAGCATGTGCCTTATGCCTCCGGCGGTTTAGGGGCTTCGCCCCTAAATACCCCACCACCTTTGAAAAGGTGGACGAAACTTTTGTGTTTCTTCATTTTTTAAAATACCCGCTTTGGACACTCCCTGGGCGGGAGGCCTGCCCAAGGCATACGCCTTATGTCCCCGCGTCCTCCAGCAGGCGCAGCAGCAGGGCATTTGACACCAGGAAGCCTTCCGGGGTGAACCGGAGGGACTGGGGGGATATCCGGATAAGATGGGGCGGGCAGGTTTTGGCGTTTTCCAGCAGGCGGCGGAAGGCCCGCTCTCCGGCAGGGCCAAACCTTTCCCCACAGCCTGCCTCGCTTAGCCCCTCTGTTAGGCGCAGGCGGAGCATGGCGTATTCCGGAAAAGATCCGCCCGGCCCGTCGTCCGCGGGTGCGGATCCCGCCAGGAAGCCCTCCAGATCCCGGGGAAAGTAAAACCGCCTGCCGTTTTGGAAGGAATGCGCCCCGGGGCCTATGCCCAGGTATTCCTCCCCCTGCCAGTAAATAAGGTTATGGCGGCTTTCAAAGCCGGGGCGGGAGAAATTGCTGATTTCATATTGGGAGAAGCCCTGGCGGGCAAGCTCTTCTACACAGAAAAGATACTCCTCAGCGGTTTCGTCCCCGTCTGGCAGAACAAGGCCAGCCGAGGCAAAGGGAGTGCCTGGCTCCACCTTCAGGATGTAGGCAGAGATATGCTGCACTCCCAAGCCAGAGGCAAACGCGATGGTGCGGCCCAGCTTTTCCCTGCTCCCGCCGGGCAGGCCCAGCATCATGTCCAGGGAAATATTCCGGAACCCAGCCCTTTGAGCGGCTTTCACAGCTTCCTCTACATTCTCCGGGCTGTGGGCACGGCCCAAGAGCTTTAGCTCTTCCCGGTCTGCCGACTGCATCCCCATGGAAAGGCGGGTGAACCCGGCTTCGGCCAGGGCGGCAAAAAAGGCCTCGTTCACATGGGTGGGATTTGCCTCCAGGGTGACTTCCCCCGGAGGGGCAAGGGGGAAGGATTTTCTGGCCTGCCGGAGCAAACGGGAAAGCCGCTCTGGCCCCAGCAGGCTGGGGGTGCCGCCCCCAAAATAGATTGTAGTTATAGGCATGCCCCCCCACTGGGCCAGCACTGCCTCTGCCCGACGGACATAGGCATCCATGGCGCCCACCTCACAGGGCAGGGAATAAAAATCGCAGTAAGGGCATTTGCCACGGCAGAAAGGGACATGGATATATAAGCCTGCCATATAGCGGCCTCCTCTTTATGGGTTTTCTCCTGCCGCTTTGGCAAAAAGGGCGGGATGCATCCGGCTGTAATGAAAAATGTATTGCTGGGCAAGGCCCGCGTTTTCCCCAAAATCCTCTGGGGAAAAGCCGGGAAGAAGAGTGTGCATGGCCCGCTTCATCCACACGTCCATGGGGAAGCACTGGGTTTTATGGAAGCCGTACAGCAGGGCGCATTCCGCCACCTTGGGGCCGACGCCTTTGATTTTTTGCAGCTCCCGGCGGGCCTCCTCCAGAGGGGCCTTGTCCACGGCTTCCAGGCTTACTTCTCCCGACGATACCTTTTGGGCCGCGTCTATGAGATATTTGGCCCGGAAGCCTGCCCGTAGGGGGGCAAGGCTTTCCGGCGTCTCCCCCATAAGGGCCTGGGGGGCGGGGAAGCTGGAAAGCCCTGTGCCGGGAATGGGGCTGCCCCAGCCCTGGCACAGCCGCTGGAGGATGCCCTTTATCCGGGGGATATTGTTGTTCTGGGAAATGATGAAAGAGCACAGGGCTTCCCAGGGATCTTGCCGCAGCAGCCGGATGCCTGGGGCAAAGGCTGCTGCCTCTGCCAGCACCGGGCTTAGGGCGCTGAGGGCCGCGCGCTTTGCCTCATAGTCTTCATCCAGATCAAAGTATCCCCGCCAGAAGGAGTCAAATTCCGCCTGGGAGCAGGAGAAATACAGCCTGCCCTGGGCTTCCCGCACAACCAGCGCTTTATTCTGTGCCGCGCCCTGCCAGGCCCCTGGCTCTCCCGGCAGGGGTTGCCAGCGGAAGGCCTGGCCACAGTCCAGGGTTTGGGCCAGGCTGAAGGAGGCGGGGATGGAGCAGAGGGGTTCTGTCATATGTTCGCCGCCTTTCTTTATTTTGTTAAATTCACAAAAAGTATAAATATGCATCATGAAAAAGCAGGGCGCAAGGGGGGATTCCCGGCATTTCGCCCTGTTTCTTGCAGTATAGCACAAAAAAGGGGAAATGAACAGCCCTGAAACAGGGCAGGCAGGCAAAATTTCCCTATTTCCCGCCTGTATACTCTATGCGCTTCCTGCCAGGCAGGGGGCTTGACACAAGAATTTGTGGGAAAATATATTCCCTGGGGCGGATGTTGAGAGGGGGAATTTCCTGCCATAAACGGGAAAAAGCCCCTTTCTTTCCCTTTTCCACCGGGAAACCCCTTGGCAGACAAGGAGTTATCCACATTTTCCACAGAGTTTTCCACATTGGTTCACAAAGAGGGAAAGTGTTTTATGGAAACTGGAGTTTGCGCCTGTTTTCCCCCTGCAAAAAGAATTTTTTTGCAAAAAAAGGGATAAATCCGCCTTCCCTGTATCAATTTTATGGGGAAAGTCAAAGAAACCGGGCTTTTGTCGGCTGGATTGCGCATTTTTATTTGAAATTTGCGGCAGAATACGGTACAATATAAAGGACATGATTTTCCCTGTTTCCCATGATAAACCCTAAAAAACTGGATTGAATGGGGAAATCCCCATTTGTAAAGGATGTGCGCCGGAAGTTGGAAAAGCAAAGAGGAAGCCGGACAGATGAAAATATCATAGCCGGGCGCAACGCTGTAAGCGAAGCCTTGCGGGCGGGCCGCGCCATTGACAGCCTGTATATTTCCCGGGGAGAGACAAGCGGTCCGGTGCTGGCCCTTGTGGCAAGGGCCAGGGAGGCTGGGGCCGCTGTGAAGGAAGCGGACATACAGAAGCTGAACCACCTGTGCCCCGGAGAGCATCACCAGGGCGTGGTGGCGGTGGCGGCTGTGAAGGAATATGCCCGGGTGGAGGATCTGCTGGCCCTGGCCCGGAAGCGGGGCGAGCCTCCTTTCCTGGTGATATGCGACGGGCTGGAGGATCCCCACAACCTGGGGGCTGTGATACGCTCTGCGGAATGCGCGGGCGCCCATGGGGTGATTATCCCCAAGCGGCGCAGCGTGGGGCTTACTTATGCTGTGGGCAGGGCCTCGGCAGGGGCTGTGGAGCATCTGCCTGTGGCCCGGGTGCAGAACCTGCCCCGGCTGCTGGAGGACTTACAGAAACAGGGCGTGTGGATATATGCTGCCGATATGGACGGGCAGCCCTGGGTGCAGGCGGATTTGACCGGGCCTTGCGCCCTGGTGATAGGCTCTGAGGGCCGGGGGGTAAGCCGCCTGGTGAAGGAAAAGGCGGACTTTGTGCTGTCCCTGCCCCAGATGGGCAAAATCAATTCGCTGAATGCCTCAGTTGCGGCAGGTGTGCTGTGCTGCGAGGCGGCCCGCCAGAGAAGCGGGGTGCAGGCGTTCAATCCCAAAAGGAGGGATCTCTAACACCATGGCAGAGAAACCGGATTTTACTTTGGAAGATATTCTGGCGGAAGAACGGGCGCGCCGGGAGGGGACAGGGGAGATAGTGCTGCCTGCCCCCCAGCCTGATCCTGTGCCTGACAAGCCTGTGCCCCCAAGGCAGGAAACCCCCGCAGAGGCCCCTGCCCAGCCCCGGCCTGTCCCTGTAAAAGCGCCCCAGCCCGTTCCCCCTGCGGAGCCGCCTTTCCAGGAGGAGGAAGCTTCCCCTGAGGAAGAACTGCCCCAGGAGAAGCCGAAAAAGAAGAAGAAAAAATGGGGGCTTTTTGGCAGGCGGAAAAAGATGCCGGACTTTGACGAGGGCGAGGACATGTACTATGGCATCCAGCTAAAGCCTCTGGATGAATACCGCCTGGACAACGACGTGCCCGAGGACATGGCCCCGGGAGGGGACAGCTTTAAGGCGCTGTTTGACGACTCCACCACTGCCATTGATCAGGAGGTGGAGGAGAATTTCCAGCGCCTGCAGAAGGAGCGCCGCCGCCGGGTGGCAGAGGCTGTCCAGACTGCCGGGGTGGACGAGGAGCAGATAGCTGATGAATTCGGCGTGGTGGCCCCCATGCCTGTTACGGCCTTTGCGGCAGACCCCTATGCCCGCCAGCACGGGATCGATGTGGAGGGCGGGAAGAGAAGCCAGGAGGAACTGCCGGACATCCAGCGGGCCATGCTGGAAACCTCCTCCGACCAGACTATGGAAATCAAGCTGAATGTGCTGAATAATACTGTGGAGCTGCAGCAGGTGCAGGAAGGCGCCGGGATGGAAGGGGCCACAGTCAGCGAGGAAACTGTCCACAAAATATTGGAATTCGCCCCAGCCCTGGAGGAAGTGCCAGAGCCTGCTTTGGAAGAGCACATGACTGGGAAAGTGATGCTGGAGCCGGAGGAAGCCCTCATCGAGGACGGGCCGGCACAGGGAGCCCCTGTGGAGCAGGAACCTGCCTACGCGGAAGAAGCACAGCCAGCGCCTCTCCTTTCAGATCAGGAACCCCTTTTCGGAGAGGGACAAGCCGCGGAAGCAGGAGAGTCCTTGGCAGAGGCAGCCCCGGAAGCAGAGCCTCAGGCCACTATCGAAATGCCCGCGGCCCCTCCAAGGCAGAAAGCGCCGCCCCCCAGGCCCATGGCGGAAATCCCCCGGGTGCAGAGCATATACGAATACCGCTCCCGGCGCATCGCCACCCATATCATCCATGCGGATGTGCTGCAAAGCGCCCTGCTGTCTGAATCTGAAGGGCTACAGCAGGCCTTGCAGGCAGAGATGGAGGAGGCTGCGCCCCGCCGCAGGATGAAGAACAAAAAGCTGGAGATAAACCTCCCTGAGGAGGAAACGCCCGCCCCGGATGTGGACACCGGAGAATCCATTGAGGACTATACCGGCCCGGAGGATGCAAAGTCCATTGCCCACGAACTGCGGGGGGACATGCATGAGCTTTCCATGCGCATGATGATAACCGGGGTGTGTACCCTTATCCTGACTGTTGTGAACCTGATTTTCGGCGGGCGCTTCTCTGCCGGCGGGGACGTGGGTTCTATGCCCATTATCTTTATTATCCTGACTGTGGTGCTTGCCGGTGTGTCCATGGGGATTTGCTACCGCACAGTGGGCAACGGCTTGAAGGCCCTGTTCTCCCTCAGTGCCAACTCTGACAGCGCCTGTGCTGTGGCTGCGGTGGCGGTGGCGGTGCAGACCCTGGGAGCGGTTTTCTTCCAAAGCGATTTGGCAGACGGCAAGCTGCACCTGTACGCTGTTGTGCTTACTGCCCTGCTGTTCTTAAACGCGGCCGGAAAGCTGACCATGCTCCGGCGCATCCACAGCAATTTCCGGTTTGTCACCTCCCGGGAGCAGAAATATGCTGTGCGCACCTTTGACGACTACAACACCTCTTTGAAGATGACCAAAGACGTGGTGGCGGAAAAACCATTGGTAGCCTACCAGTGCAGGGCTGGCTTCTTAAAGCGCTTTTTAGAGCTTTCCTACAGCCCGGATCCCACAGAATCCTCCTCCCAGCTTATTGCGCCTATTGGGCTTTTGTCCTCCCTGGTGCTATGCATTTGCAGCCTGCTGGTGACGAAAAGCGTGTCCTCTGCCCTCAGCGCCCTGGCGGCGGCCTGTTGCGCCTGTGTGGCGGCAGGGAACATGCTGGCGGTAAACCTGCCTTTAAGCCGCCTGTGCAAGACGGCACGCCGGGCCGGGGCCATGGTGGTAAGCTATGAAGCCATTGAAAAGCTGGGAGACGTAAACGCTGTTGTGTGCGACGCTTCCGAGCTGTTCCCTCCCGGCACAGTGGTGCTGGGGGGCATTAAGACCTTTGGCAACCGCATTGGGGCTGAGGAAGCCATTATGTCCGCTTCCGCTTTGATGAAGGAAATCGGCGGCCCCCTTTCCAGCGTGTTTGACCAGGTTATCAGCGAAAACGAGGACGCTTTGCCGGAGGTGGAAAAGTTCCACTATGAGCCGGGAGGCGGCATTGTGGGCTGGGTGGACGGCAGGAAAATCTATATTGGCAACCGCGGCCTGCTTATCAACAACCGCATCGAGGTGCCTGCCCGGGAGGAAGAGACGCAGTATGCCTCCGGGAACAAGTCTATCATTTATATTGCGGTGGACGCGGCAGTTGCCGCCATGCTGGTGCTCACCTATGGCGCAGACCGCCGGAAGAAAAACGAGCTGCAGCGCATGGAAGACAGCGGCATTACGGTGCTTGTGCGCACCACGGATCCCAATGTTACCCCGGCGCTGGTGGCCCGGCTGTTTGGCATTGACACTGCCTCTGTGGGGATTCTGGACGGCCAGCTTGGCCAGGAGGCCCAGAAGCTGATGGAGGAGAAAATCCCCCGGGCAGACGCGCTGGTGGCCACAAAAGGCCGCATGGAGTCTATGCTCAGCGTTATTTCCGCCTGTGTGGAGCAAAAGCGCATGACAGGCCTGCTGGTGGCAATTCAGTGCGCGGTGGTGGTATGCGGCTTTATCCTGGTAGCCTTTATGGCCTGCTTTGGAGGTATGCGCCAGCTTTCTTCCTTTACCCTCTTTGTCTTTCAGGGCATTGGCCTGCTTATCCTGCTGGTTCTGCCCAAGCTGCGAAAATAGCTTTTGGGAAAAGCCAAAAACCGTACCTGGGTTTTGCCAGGTACGGTTTTTTCATCATATGGGGACAAAGGCGCATAACAGCAGCCCTAAAAACAGGCTGGCGGCATTGGCGGAAAGAGCACAGGCCATGCCGCGCTTCCAGCTCTTTTCCCGCAGCAGGAACACATAAGCCAGGGCTTCCACGATAAAAATCAGCGGCTCTGCCACAAAATACACCAGCAGGCTCAGCAGGTATATCCCGAATTCAGCCTGGGCCATGAGGAATGAAAGGCCCGTCTGGGTGAGGATGTTTATGAGGATAAACACAGCCCAGCTTCCTTTTCTGCGGTACCCGAAGCAGTAAAAGGCTATGCCCTCCACCAGCAGCGTGAACACCACCCGTATGCCTATCAGCAGCGGCTGACGCCAGGGGGGCTGGCCGGGTATTACCTTCCTGCTGCCCACATCCAGGGTTACCAGATGGCTGTAGCCTTTATATTCTATGCCGTCTGCGGGAATGTCCCAGATCAGCCCTGTGCCCCGCACCTCCAGCGTGGTTTTTGTGGCGTTCCAGAGGAGTTCTTCTTTAGGGCGCGCAGTCCACTCCTGGAGGTAGTCTACCCTATAGCGCCTTTCAAGGCCAATCTGTACCGCGCCTTCCAAGTGTATGCGGCCTTCGTTTATGCCGTCTGTTTTGACAATGTCAATGGTTAAATCCTCTGGCCCGCCGATTACGATAATCGTCATCTCTGGCCCCATGGCCCCGTTGGCAGCGGCCCCTACAGGCAGCAGGCACAGGGCCAGGGCCGCAAGCAGGGCGATTGCCCACTTTTTCCTCATGCCAATCTTCCTTTCGCAGCCAAAACAAAAAGGGCCGCGTGCTTTCACACGGCCCCCTTTTTATGCAGGTATAATTCCTCCGGCCCCGCAGGGCGGAAGGGAGTCCAGAGGGGCAGGGTCCCTCTGGCAGGGTTTGGGGCAGCGCCCCAAGGTCTTTCCCTTACAGCAGCTCCAGAACTGCCATTTCAGCAGCGTCGCCCCGGCGGGGGCCAAGCTTTGTAACGCGGGTGTAGCCGCCGTTGCGCTCCGCGTATTTGGGGGCAATCTCTGTGAAGAGCTTGTTGGTCACGCCCTCCTTGGTGATGAAGCCCATAACCAGCCGCTTGTTGTGCAGGCTGTTATCCTTGGCAATGGTGATCATCTTTTCCGCCAAGGACTGCACCTCCTTGGCGCGGGTTACGGTGGTTTCGATCTTGCCGTTCTCAAAGAAGAACGTTACCAGGCCGCGCAGCATAGCCGTCCGGTGGGCAGTGGCCCTGCCCAGTTTTCTGGTTCCCGGCATGATATTCCCTCCTATCTATGGTCAAAAAACTTATTCGTCATCCTTACGCAGGCTGAAGCCCAGAGAAGCCAGCTTCCATATAACCTCTTCCAGCGATTTCCGCCCCAGGTTGCGCACCTTCATCATGTCTTCCTCAGACTTGCTGATGAGATCCTCCACAGTGTTGATGCCAGCGCGCTTGAGGCAGTTAAAGGAACGGACCGACAGATCCAGCTCCTCGATGGTCATTTCAAGAACCTTTTCCTTGCCGCCCTCATCCTTTTCCACCATGATCTCTGTGCTCTTGCCCTTGTCGGACAAGTCCACAAACAGGTTCAGGTGGTCGGTGAGGACCTTGGCCGCAAGAGACACTGCCTCCTGCGCGTTGATAACACCGTTTGTCCAGACCTCCAGCGTCAGCTTGTCATAGTCGATGCTTTGGCCCACGCGGGTGCTTTCCACGTTGAAATTAACCTTGAGCACAGGTGTGTAAATAGAATCGACCGCAATCTCCCCTATAACGCCTTCCGGCAGGTTCTGCTTGTTGCGCTCGTTCGAGACATAACCCCTTCCCTTATCAAGGGTCAGCTCCATATAGAGCTTGGCCCCGTCTCCCAGTGTGCAGATGTGCAGATCCGGATTGAGGATCTCCACCTCGCTGTCACTTTTAATCGAATCCGCTGTAACCACGCAAGGCCCTTCAGCGGAAATCTCAATGGTCTTGGGGCCGTCGCAGTGAAGCTTTGCCACAAGCCCTTTGATGTTCAGCACGATCTCGGTGACATCTTCCTTTACTCCTGGGATGGTGGAAAATTCGTGCAGCACGCCGTCAATCTTGATAGATTTCACGGCGACGCCCGGCAGGCTGGAGAGCAGCACGCGGCGCAGGGAGTTGCCCAGGGTGGTGCCGAATCCCCTCTCCAGGGGTTCTATGACAAACTTGCCATAGGTGCCGTTTTCGAGAATTTCCGCTATTTCAATTTTGGGTCTTTCTATCTCAATCATCCGCGATCCTCCTTTTACACAGCGCTAAAAATTGCCACAGCCTACTCTTACTTGGAGTACAACTCGACGATGAGCGTCTCGTCCACTTCCAGATCGATGTCCTCACGGGTGGGCATCTCGGCAATCTTCGCCTGCGCGTTGGGGGCGTCTACGTCCAGCCACTTGGGAGTGGGCCGGGCGGAGTTAGCTTCCAGCACAGCCTTGAATTTATCGCTCTGGCGGCTGCCGTCCTTAATGGCAACAGTCTCGCCGGGCTTACAGAGATAAGAAGGGATATCCACTTTCTTGCCGTTTACCGTGTAGTGCCCATGAACCACAAGCTGGCGGGCCTCGGCACGGGAGTTTGCCCAGCCGCAGCGGTACACCACGTTATCCAGGCGGGACTCCAGTAAAATCAGCAGGTTGTCGCCAGCCTTGCCGGGCATCTTGGTGGCCATTTCGTAGTAGTGGTGGAACTGGCCTTCCAGCACGCCATAGAAACGGCGGGTCATCTGCTTGGCGCGAAGCTGCAGGCCATATTCGGATGTCTTTTTGCGGCCCTGGCCATGCTGGCCGGGGGCATATGCCCGGCGGCTGATGGCACACTTGTCTGTGTAGCACCGCTCGCCCTTGAGGAACAGCTTCTGGCCCTCGCGGCGGCACAGCTTGCACACGGCTTCTGTATATCTTGCCATATTCTGAGTAACCTCCTAATTATTGCTGCATTTACACGCGTCTTCTCTTGGGAGGACGGCATCCATTGTGGGGGATGGGCGTAACGTCTTTGATCATGGAGACGTCCAGGCCCGCTGCCTGCAGGGCGCGGATAGCGGCTTCACGCCCGGCGCCAGGCCCCTTTACATAGACCTCTACAGACTTCATGCCGTGTTCCATAGCCAGACGGGCGGCAGTCTCAGCGGCAGTCTGCGCGGCGAAGGGGGTGGACTTGCGGGAACCGCGGAAGCCCAGCTCGCCGGAGCTTGCCCAGGAGATTGCGTTGCCCTGGGTGTCGGTGATGGTGACGATGGTGTTGTTGAATGTGGACTGGATATGGGCTGCCCCGCGCTCGATATTCTTACGCTCGCGGCGGCGGCGCACCGTACCCTTTACGCCCTTTTGTGCTGCCATGTGATAAACCCCTCCTTACTTCTTCTTGTTAGCCATTGTCTTGCGGGGGCCCTTGCGGGTCCGGGCGTTTGTCTTGGTGCGCTGGCCCCTTACGGGCAGGCCCTTGCGGTGGCGCACGCCCCGGTAGCAGCCAATTTCAATAAGGCGCTTGATATCGAAGGCCACGTCGCGGCGCAGATCGCCTTCCACATGGCAGTTCTTGTCGATATAGTCCCTGAGCTTCGCTGTGTCGTCCTCAGAAAGATCGCGCACGCGGATGTCGGGGTTTACGCCGGTACTGGCGCAAATGTTAGAAGCGGTCTTACGGCCGATGCCATAGATATAGGTCAGCGCGATTTCAATACGCTTGTCTCTGGGCAGGTCGATACCGGAAATTCGAGCCATTGTTACACCTCCAAAAAATTAGCCCTGGCGCTGCTTGTGCTTGGGGTTGTCACAGATGACCATGACCTTGCCCTTGCGCTTGATGATCTTGCATTTTTCGCACATCTTCTTCACAGAAGGCCTTACTTTCATAACTTTACCCTCCTTGGTACGGGTTGTTTCTCACTATCTCTTACTTAGAACGCCAGGTGATGCGCCCTTTGGTAAGGTCGTAAGGAGACATCTCCATGGTGACCTTATCCCCCGGCAGGATGCGGATGAAGTTCATGCGCAGCTTGCCGGAAATGTGGGCCAGCACCGTGTGGCCGTTTTGCAGCTCAACCTGAAACGTCGCGTTGGGCAGGGCTTCTTTCACAACGCCCTGCACTTCAATTACGTCCTGCTTTGACATTAGGCAAAAACCTCCGTACTTACGATTTCCCCGCCCTGTCCCGGAAAGGCCGGAGGGCGGAACGTATTTGTCGATTGGTTCTCAGGGCTTCCTCGGGAAGCACTGTGGCGGTAGCCGCCACATGGAACGGCTTCTTGCGTTTGGGCCTCTCCAGGGGGCGGCGCTTGCCGTCGCACACCCAGAGGCATGGCCCCTCCGTTCCCAGCACTGCCAGGAAATCCCCTTTGTCACGGCCTGCTATAGACCTGACCACCTGCCCCCGTTTCATTTCCATCCCGCACCCCTCAGTCCAGCCGGGTGAGGATAACGGGGCCGTCAGGGGTGATAGCCACTGTGTGCTCAAAATGGGCTGACAGGGAATGATCCCTTGTCACAGTGGTCCAGCCGTCCTTTAATACCTCTATTTCTTTGCGGCCAAGATTTATCATAGGCTCTATGGCTATGGTCATCCCGGCCTGCAGCCGCACCCCCCTGCCGGAGGTGCCGTAATTGGGGACGCTTGGGTCTTCGTGCAGCTTCGCACCTACTCCGTGGCCGACAAATTCTCGTACCACCGAGTAATTGCGAGCTTCGACATACCCCTGCACTGTGCTGCCGATATCCCCCAGGCGGTTGCCGGGGCGGGCCTGCTCAATGGCTTTAAACAGCGCCTGCTCGGTAGCGTCCAGCAGCGCCTGCGCTTCCCCGCTTATTTCTCCGCAGGGGAAGGTCCAGGCGTTGTCGCCGTGAAACCCCTTATAGCAGGCCCCCACGTCTATGCTGACGATGTCGCCCCGCTTTAAGATGGTTTCCTTTTTGGGTATGCCATGGATCACCACGTCGTTTACAGATATACATGCGCTGGCCGGAAAGCCGTTATAGTGCAGGAAGCTGGGGGTGGCCCCCATCTTCGTGATATAGCTGTGCACTATTTTGTCCAGCTCCCATGTGGAGGTGCCGGGCTGTACAGCCTCACCGGCAAGGCGTAGTGCTGTCTGCGAGATTTTCCCGGCTTTCCGCATAATGGAAAGCTCCCGGCTCGTTTTCAGCACGATCATGAAAGATCCTCCAAAGCCTCCAATACCAGCTTGGTGGTTTTCTCCACCTCATCCTGGCCATGAACCACCAGCAGCTTGCCCTGGTTGGAGTAATACTCCTTCAAAGGCTCTGTCTGGGTGTGGTACACTTCCAGGCGTTCCTTCACTGTATCCGGGTGGTCGTCCTTGCGCTGAACAAGGGTGCCGCCGCAGCTATCGCATTTGCCTTCCTCCTTGGGCTGTTTGTACTGCACATGGTAGGAAGAGCCGCAGGCTTCGCAGACACGGCGTCCGGACATGCGGGAGACGATCTCTTCGTCGGGTACTTCAATATCCAGTACCGCGTCGATCTCCACCCCCATGGCGTCCAGAGCCTCGGCCTGAGGGATGGTGCGGGGGAAGCCGTCCAGGATGAACCCGTTCTGGCAGTCCTCCTCAGAGAGGCGGTCTTTGATGATGCCGATGAGGATTTCATCAGGCACAAGCTGGCCGCTTTCCATATAGCTCTTGGCTTTCAGCCCCATCTCTGTGCCGCTTTTCAGCGCTTCACGGAGGATATTCCCCGTGGAGATTGTGGGTATATTTTTCTTCTGGCAAATAATTTCCGCCTGGGTGCCTTTGCCGGCGCCCGGGGCACCTAAAAGAATCAGCTTCATAGCAAAACTCCCTTTCTCAAATACCCGCCGGAGCCGCCCCCGGCGGCGTTTTGCACGCCTGCCCTTTGGGGGTCTCCTGCGTTATCCGGGGAGCGCTCTTTTGGCTGGGCGGATTCCCAGCCGGTAAGCAGCCCCCGTTTCTACCAGTCTGCGGGGTACTGCCTTAATCCAGGAAGCCCTTGTAATGGCGCATCATCATCTGGGACTCCAACTGCTTCACTGTCTCCAGCGCCACGCCAACAATAATGATGACGGAGGTGCCGCCTAAGGACAGGCCGCCCATGCCGGTGATATTGGTGAAGATGATGGGGATGAGGGCCACGAAGGCCAGGAACAGCGCGCCAATCAGGGTTACTTTGGAGAGGATTTTGGCGATGAAATCCGCCGTAGGCTTGCCGGGACGGAGGCCCGGGATGGTGCCGTTGCTCTGGCGGAGATTATTGGCCATTTCCAGTGGGTTATACTGGACGGACATATAGAAATACGCGAACATCACGATCAGCAGGAAATACAGGATGATATAAACCCATCCGGTCTGCTGGAAGGCATTCAGGACAGAAGCCCAGAAGGTGCCTTCAGCGGGATGTGCGAAGAACTGGACGAACTGGGGAATGGACAGGATGGCGCTGGCGAAGATAACGGGCATAACGCCGCTCATAGCCACCTTGATGGGCAGGAACGTGCTCTGCCCGCCGTACATCTTGCGGCCTACCACCTTTTTGGCATACTGCACCGGGATGCGCCGCTCGGCTTCGTTCATAAAGACGATAACCCAGATGACCACCAGGAACAGCACGATGAACAGGGGGGCCAGCACCAGGAAGTGCCCGGCCGTAGAGGGGCTGTCCAGGCCCAGCTTGAAATACTGCCAGACAGATCCGAAGGTGACGGGAAGCCTTGCCACAATGCCTGCAAACAGGATCATGGAAATGCCGTTGCCAATGCCCTTTTCGTTAATCTGCTCGCCCATCCACATAATAAGGGCTGTGCCTGCCGTAAAGGCCAGCACAATGACAAAGCCTACAAACACGCCGCCTGCTCCGGCAGTGTACTTCACAATGCCGGAACTGCGCAGGTAGATATAATAGGCCACGCCCTGGATAAGCCCCAGGCCCACAGTGACAAACCGGGTGATGGTGGCAATCTTCTTGCGCCCCTCCTCGCCTTCCTTCTGCAAACGCTCTAAAGCAGGGATGGCGATGGTCAAAAGCTGCATAATGATAGAGCTGTTGATATAGGGGGTAATGCCCATGGCGAACAGGGAGGCATACTGGAACGCGCCGCCTGTCAGCATGTTGATATAGCCCAGGGCTGTGTTGGCGCTTGCGCTCTCCATCAGAGCCTGTAAGCTATTCATGTCTAAAAACGGAATGGGAATCACAGAGCCAAAGCGGAACGCGATGATGATAAACAGGGTAAACAGCATCTTTTTCCGCAGATCCGGTATCCGCCACGCGTTTCTTATCGTGTTCAGCAACTCAGATCACCTCGGCCTTCCCGCCAGCGGCTTCGATCTTGGCTTTCGCCGCCTCAGAGAAAGCACTGGCCTTTACGGTAAGCTTTTTTGTCAGCTCCCCGTTTGCAAGGATCTTCACGCCGTCGCCGCACTTCTTGATAATGCCTGCTTCCATGAGAGCGGCAGCGTCTACCGCGGCGCCGTCCTCAAAGCCGTTCAGGCTTCCCACGTTTACGGAAACGATGTCCTTTGCGAAAATATTGTTAAAGCCGCGCTTGGGGATACGCCGCTGCAGGGGCATCTGGCCGCCTTCAAAGCCGGGCCGCATACCATGGCCTGCCCGGGCCTTCTGGCCCTTGTGGCCCTTGCCGGCGGTCTTGCCGGTGCCAGCGCCATAGCCTCTGCCAATGCGCTTACGCTCTTTTGTAGCGCCGGGCGTAGCTGTTAGCTGATTGAGCTTCATTGTCACGCACCTCCTTAAAGCTTACTTACTGACTGTGACCAGATGGCCTATTTTTTTAATCTTGCCCTGGGTCTGGGGGTTGTCGGGCTGCTCCACGCAGTCCCCCACCTTTTTAAGCCCCAAAGAGAGGGCTGTGGCTATTTGATCCTTCTTGCAGCCAATCAGGCTCTTTACCAAAGTGATTTTCACCTTCAAGCCCTCCTTTTTACAGAATTTCCTTCACGGTCTTCCCGCGGATGGCGGCCACCTCTTCTGCAGTGCGAAGCTGGGTAAGGCCAGCCATGGTGGCACGCACCACGTTGCAGGGGTTGTTGGAACGCAGGGCCTTGGTGCGGATGTCCTTAATGCCCGCGCTCTCCACCACAGCACGCACAGGGCCGCCGGCGATAACGCCGGTACCGGGGGCGGCGGGCTTCAAAATCACCTTGCCGGCGCCAAACTCGCCCACAATCTCGTGGGGGATGGTGCTGCCTCTGAGGGCAATCTTTGTCAGGTTCTTCTTGGCGTCCTCAATGCCCTTGCGGATAGCGTCGGGCACTTCGGCGGCCTTCCCGATGCCAAAGCCCACGGTGCCCTGGCCGTCGCCTACTACAACAAGGGCGGAAAACTTCATTACGCGGCCGCCCTTTACAGTTTTGGCTACGCGGTTGATGGAAACCACGCGCTCCTGCATATCCAGTGTCGTTGCGTCGATATTACTAGCCAAAATGGTATTCCTCCTTCTTAGAAGTTGAGGCCGCCCTCGCGGGCGCCTTCGGCCAGCTCTTTGACGCGGCCGTGGAAGATATAACCGCCGCGGTCAAAGACCACGTTGGTAATGCCTTTTTCTGCTGCCTTTTCCGCAATCATCTTGCCCACCTTGCGGGCCGCTTCCTTGTTGCCGCCCTTGCCCTCAAAGCTCTTGTCCAGGCTGGAGGCCGCGCACAGGGTGCGTCCGGCTGTATCGTCGATAATCTGGGCGTAAATGTTTGTAGAGGAGCGGAACACATTCAGCCGGGGCCGCTCTGCAGTGCCGGCTATTTTGCCCCGCACCCTCTTGTGGCGGCGCAGGCGCGCTTTATTTGTATCTGCCTTATTGACCATTTCTTCTCAACTCCTTAACCATTAGCCTTTAGCGCCCTTGCCGGCCTTGCCTTCCTTATGGCGCACATACTCGCCCTGATAGCGGATGCCCTTGCCCTTATAAGGCTCGGGGGGCCGTTTCTCGCGGACTTCCGCCGCAAACTGCCCGACCTTCTGCTTATCAATGCCGGAAATGACAATGGTGTTCTGGTTCGGGGCCTCGATCTTGATGTCCTCGTTTTCCGAAACGATCACCTGATGGGAATAGCCCAGGTTCATCACCAGGTCTTTTCCCTGCTTCTGCACACGGTAGCCAACACCCTGCACATCCAGGGTTTTGGAGAAGCCTTCCGTTACGCCCAGCACCATGTTCTGCACCAGGGTCCTGGTCAGGCCGTGCAGGGAACGGGATTCCTTCTGGTCATCCGGGCGGGTGACTAAGATTTCCTCCCCTTCCTTCTGGATGGTGATAACCGGGTTGAAACTCTGGGTCAGGGTGCCCTTAGGCCCCTTCACTGTAACAACGCTGCCGTCAATTGCAACATCGACGCCGGCGGGAATATTTATGGGTTTTCTTCCAATTCTCGACATATTCGCGCACCCCCTCTTTTTACCAAATAAATGCCAGCACTTCGCCGCCGACATTTGCCTTCCTGGCGGCCCTGTCTGTCATGATGCCATGGCTGGTGGAAACAATGGCCACGCCCAGGCCCTTCATAACCTTGGGCAGTTCCTCCACGCCGCTGTAAATCCGCAGGCCAGGCTTTGAAACGCGCTTGAGGCCTTTGATAACCGGCGTGCGGCCAGCAGCATACTTCAGGGTGATGGTGATAACGCCCTGCTTGCCGTCCTCTGCCACAGTGAAGTTTTTAATATAGCCCTCGTCCAGCAGAATCTGGCAGATGGACTTTTTCATGTTAGAGGCAGGCACCTCCACGGTATCGTGCTTCGCGGACTGGGCGTTGCGGATACGGGTGAGCAGATCAGCGATTGTATCTGTAACTTGCATAGCTTTACCTCCTAATGTTTACCAGCTTGCCTTCTTTACCCCGGGGATTTCGCCCTTATAGGCAAGCTCCCTGAAGCAGATGCGGCAAATACCGAATTTCCGAAGGTAGGCATGGGGCCTTCCGCAGATCTTGCAGCGGTTGTATTCCCGCGTGGAGAACTTCTGCCCGCGCTGCTGCTTGATTTTCATAGAAGTCTTGGCCACAGTAAACCCTCCTTATCTTGTAAACGGCGCGCCCATCAGCGTCAAAAACTCACGGGCTTCTTCGTCTGTATGGGCGGTGGTAACAAAGCAGATATCCATGCCGCGCACCTTATCCACCTTATCATAGTCGATTTCAGGGAAGATGAGCTGCTCTTTGATACCCATGTTGTAATTGCCCCTGCCGTCAAAGGAATTGGGGTTGATGCCCCGGAAGTCGCGGACACGGGGCAGGGCCGCGTTAAAGAGCCTGTCTAAAAACTCATACATCCGCTCGCCTCTGAGCGTCACCTTCACGCCAATGGGCATGCCTTCACGCAGCTTGAAGTTCGCAACGGACTTCTTTGCTTTGCACACCACGGGCTTCTGGCCCGTTATCTTCATCAGGTCGCCGCTGATAGCGTCGATAACCTTCAGGTTGTCTTTGGCTTCGCCTGCGCCTACGTTGATGACTATTTTCTCCAGCTTCGGAATCTGCATAACGCTCTTGTAGCCGAATTTCTTCATAAGAGCGGGGGCAACCTCAGCCTTGTAGAAATCCTTCATTCTTGCCATGTGTTCTTCTCCCTCCCTTACAGCGACTCGCCGCATTTCCTGCAAATGCGCTCTTTGGTGCCGTCCTGCAGGACTTTGTGGCCTACGCGGGTGGGCTTTCCGCAGCGGGGGCATACCACCTGCACCTTGCAGGCGTAAATGGCGCTTTCGGCCTTGATGATGCCGCCAGGCTCGCCCATTCTGCGGGGCTTCACATGCTTCTGCACAAAGTTTGCGTTCTCTACGATGACCTTGCCCTCTTTGGGGCTTACCTGCATGACCTTGCCTTTCTTGCCGCGGTCTTTGCCGCTTAAGATCACAACGGTATCGCCGGTTTTCACATGAACCTTATTATTCATCTTACGCGCACCTCCATCAAAGCACTTCCGGTGCCAGGGACAGGATCTTCAGATATTCCCTGTCGCGCAGCTCGCGGGCCACCGGCCCAAAGATGCGGGTGCCCCTGGGGTTCTTGTCGTCACGGATGATAACGGCCGCGTTCTCGTCAAAGCGGATATACGTGCCGTCCTCGCGGCGCACGCCGGAAGCGGATCTGACGATAACCGCCTTTACCACGTCGCCCTTTTTCACTACGCCGCCGGGGGCTGCTTTCTTCACGGAAGCCACCACCACGTCGCCTATATTGGCATACCTCCTGCCGGTGCCGCCCAAGACACGGATACACATAAGCTCCTTTGCGCCCGTGTTGTCGGCCACCTTGAGGTAAGACTGCTGTTGAATCACAGTACGTTCCTCCTTTGCTTACAAAGCCAAATAATTTCGTAACAAGCCTGTAAAAGCCTTACTTGGCCTTCTCGATGATCTCGACCAGGCGCCATCTCTTGTCCTTGGAAAGGGGGCGGGTCTCCATAATGCGTACCCGATCTCCCACGCTGCATGTGTTCTCCTCGTCGTGGGCCTTGCGCTTCACAGTGCGCTTGATGACCTTGTTGTAAATGGGGTGCTTCACGCTGTCCTGAATGGCAACCACCACGGTCTTGTCCATCTTGTTGCTGACTACCCGGCCGACAGCGGTTTTTCTCATATTTCTAGCTTCGCTCACGTATTTTATCCTCCCTTCCCTTATGCGTTCCCGGCGCTGAGCTCATTCTCGCGGATAACGGTTTTCACCCGGGCAATGTCCCGCTTGACAGCGGAGATACGCATGGGGTTGTCGAGCTGATTGATAGCGAGCTGGAAGCGCAGGTTGAAAAGCTCGGCCTTCAGGTCCTGAAGCTTGCTGTTCAGCTCGTCAGCGGTCAATTCTCTGATCTCTGAAGCTTTCATTTTCTACGCCTCCGTTTCTTTAGCTACGAATTTGCACTTGACCGGCAGTTTGTTTGCCGCAAGGCGGAGGGCCTCCCTGGCGGTGGCTTCGGGCACGCCGCCCAGCTCAAACATAACGCGGCCGGGCTTTACCACGGCTACCCAGTATTCGGGGGAACCTTTACCGGAACCCATGCGGGTTTCGGCGGGCTTCTGGGTTACGGGCTTATCGGGGAAAATCTTAATCCAGACCTTGCCGAAACGTTTGCAGTAACGTGTCATGGCAACACGGGCGGCCTCGATCTGGTTAGATGTGATCCAGGCAGGCTCCAAAGCCTGCAGGCCAAAATCACCGTAGGTGACAGTGTTGCCCCGAAGGGCCTTGCCCTTCATGCGGCCGCGCTGGACGCGGCGGTATTTAACGCGCTTTGGCAGTAGCATTTACCTGCGCCCTCCTTCCCTTTTGTCTGTACGGCGGCGGTCGCCGTCACGGCGATCCCGGCGGTCGCGGCGGTCTTCCCGGCGGGGGCGCTCGGGCCGCTCGCCCCGGTTGTCATTCAAAACCTCGCCCTTATACAGCCACACCTTTACGCCTACCCGGCCATAGGTGGTGGCAGCCTCCGCAAAGCCGTAATCAATGTCGGCCCGCAGGGTCTGCAGGGGGATGGTGCCGTCGTGATACTCTTCGCTGCGGGCAATGTCCGCGCCGTTCAAACGGCCGGAAACCTTTGTCTTGATGCCCTTGGCGCCCAGGCGCATGCTGCGGCCGATGCAGCCCTTCATGGCCCGGCGGAAGGAGATGCGGCGCTCAAGCTGGGAGGCGATGTTCTCTGCCACCAGTTGGGCGTCCAGGTCAGGCTGGCGCACCTCTACGATATTGATGACAACGGGTTTCCCCAGCATCTTCTCGCACTGCTGCCGCAGCTTCTCAATCTCCGCGCCGCCCTTGCCGATAACCATGCCGGGCTTGGCACAATGGATGTGGATGCGCACCTTGGACGCATCGCGCTCAATCTCTATTTTCGGGATGCCTGCGGAGTAGAGCTGCTTTTTCAGGGCCTTGCGCAGGTTGTAGTCCTCTACCAGGGTGTCGCCAAACACGTTGTCCTTGGCGAACCACCGGGAATCCCAGTCTTTAATAACGCCCACACGCAAACCGTGGGGATTAACTTTTTGTCCCATAACTTTGCCTCCTTACCGCTTACTCTTTTTCCTTCACCACGATGGTGATGTGAGAGGTTCTCTTCAGCACCCGAAAAGCCCTGCCGTGGGCGCTGGGCCGGATCCGCTTGAGGATGGGGCCGGGCGTCACATAGCACTGGGAAACATAGAGGCTCCCCTTATCCATGTTGAAGTTGTTCTCCGCGTTTGCCACGGCAGACTTCAAAAGCTTCTGCAGGTCCTCACAGGCTGCCTTGGGTGTGTGCTTCAAGATAGCGGCGGCAAGGTCAACCGGCTTGTTGCGGATGAGATCCAGCACGATAGAGACCTTGCGGGGAGAGATACGGGTATAGTTCAAAACTGCTTTCGCTTCCATTTACTCTCTGCTCCTTCCTTACTTGGTCGTCTTCGAGCCGGCGTGCCCTTTAAAGGTGCGGGTGGGGGCAAACTCTCCCAGCTTGTGTCCCACCATGTCCTCGGTGATATATACGGGGACGTGCTTGCGCCCGTCGTGTACCGCAATGGTGTGGCCCACGAAATCGGGGAAAATCATAGAGGCGCGGCTCCATGTTTTCACAATCTTCTTCTCCCCGGCCTCGTTCATGGCCTGTACCCTTTTCAGCAGCACGGGCTGTACGAAAGGTCCTTTTTTCAGACTTCTGCTCATATTCTGTTCGCTCCTTTCCCGTGCTTACTTGCCGTTTCTTCTGCGCACAATGAACTTGTCGCTGCGGTTATGATGCTTGCGGGTCTTGTAACCCAGAGCAGGCTTGCCCCAGGGAGTGACAGGCCCAGGACGGCCCACAGGGCTTTTGCCTTCGCCGCCGCCGTGGGGGTGGTCGTTGGGGTTCATAACGGAGCCGCGCACCGTGGGACGCCAGCCCATGTGGCGCTTGCGCCCGGCCTTGCCCAGCTTCACGTTCTCATGGTCGATGTTGGAAACCTGGCCGATGGAGGCCATGCAGGACTCAGGCACGTTCCGAAGTTCGCCAGAGGGCAGACGCAGCAGGGCCATGCCGTTTTCCTTTGCCATAAGCTGGGCCATGATGCCCGCGGCTCTTGCAAGCTGGGCGCCCTTGCCGGGATACAGCTCTACATTGTGGATAAAGGTGCCTACGGGGATGTTCTTCAGGGGCAGTGCGTTGCCGGGCTTGATGTCGGCGTCAGCCCCGGACACCACCTTGTCCCCGGCCTTCAGGCCATGGGGGGCCAGGATATACCGCTTTTCGCCGTCCTCATATTCCACCAGGGCGATGAAAGCGGAGCGGTTGGGATCGTATTCAATAGAAAGCACGGTAGCGGTCATGTCGTGCTTCTGGCGCTTGAAGTCGATAATGCGGTACTTCTTGCGGTTGCCGCCGCCGCGATGGCGGACGGTAATGCGGCCGTAGCTGTTGCGGCCTGCCTTCTTGTCCAGGGGAGCCAGAAGGCTTTTCTCCGGCCCGTTTTTGGAAAGGCCCGTGTAGTCCGTTACGGACATATTGCGCCTTGCCGCCGTGGTCGGCTTGTAATTCTTAATTGCCATTTTTTGTTTCACTCTCCTACTATTTGGCTTTGCGGGGGCGGCTTTCTCCCCCATTCTTGCCGCAGCGTGCAACGTGACGAAATGCAAATGCTTCGCATTAGCATCACCGCATCCAAGACGCGAGACCGTTCGCTTTGCTCACTGCCTGTGAGGGAATAGTCCGCCGCGTGATGGGATCACGCGCTTACGCTGCACCACGCGTTCTCCGCGTGGCTTCCGAAGTTATAAAAGCTTGTTTTAAACCGGGACTTCCAGGAGCACCCCGGGCACGCGCTGGCTCACGTCAGCACAAACCTTGCCCGCGTCCTTAAACCATGCTCTCGAAGAACTCGATGGTCTTGCTGTCCTCGGTGAGGGTGACCACAGCCTTTTTCCAGCAGCGGGTGTATCCCTCGAAACGGCCCTGCCGGCGCATCCGGCCCCGCACATGCAGGGTGTTCACTTTCTGCACCTTTACGCCGAACAGCTCTTCTACAGCTCTCTTTACATCTATCTTGGTAGACTTCTTGTCAACCTCAAAGGTGTACTTCTTCTGGGTGGTGCCATCCATCGTCTTTTCTGTGATGATGGGGCGGATAATGATGTCCTGTGCCGCCATTACGCATACACCTCCTCAATTTTCGCCACCGCGTCTTTGACCACGATGAACTTGTCTGCGCCCAGGATGTCGTACACGTTCAGGGTGTTCACCTGGGCGGTCTTGACGCCGGGGATGTTCCGGGCGGAAGCGATAACCTTCTCGTCCACGGTATCCAGCACAATCAGCGCCTTCTTCTCGCTGCCCACTGCCTTGAGCATGGCTGCGATGGTCTTGGTCTTAAACTCGCTGGTGCTGATCTGGTCGAGCACGATCATCTCGCCGTCCTGCACCTTAGAGGAAAGGGCGGACTGCATAGCCAGCCTCTTTACTTTCTTATTCAGCGTGTAACGGTAGCTCCGGGGCTTGGGGGCGAACACGACGCCGCCATGGGTCCACTGGGGCGCCCGGGTGCTGCCCTGCCGGGCATGGCCTGTGCCCTTCTGGCGCCAGGGCTTGCGGCCGCCGCCGGAAACCTCGGAACGGGTCAGGGCGGACTGAGTGCCCTGCCTTTGGTTTGCAAGATAGCATTTTACCATGTCGTTCATAACGGACACGTTGGGGGTGATGCCAAACACGGCTTCGCTCAGCTCCTGCTGGCCCACTTCCTGCCCCTGCATATTCAAAACTGCGATAGTAGGCATTCTCATTTCCTCCTTCCCTTATGCTTTCACAGTGTCGCGGACAACTACGATGCCGCCGTTGGGGCCGGGGATGGCGCCCTTGATGGCAATGAGGTTGTTTTCCGCGTCCACTTTTGCTACTGTCAGGTTCTGCACGGTAACAGTCTCAGCGCCCAGATGGCCGGCCATCTTCAGGCCCTTCCATACGCGGGAGGGAGAAGAGCACGCGCCGCTGGATCCGCCGTGGCGCACCACAGGGCCGGAACCATGGGATTCCTTCAGGCGGTGGAAGTTCCAGCGCTTGATAACGCCTGCGTAGCCCTTGCCCTTGCTGGTGCCGGTTACGTCCACCTTTTCCCCTGCCTCAAACACGTCGGCCTTAATCAGGTCGCCAACGTTCAGGCCGCTGATGTCCTCCAGCCGAAGCTCTTTGAGGGTTTTCTTGGGGGCCACGTCGCCCTTCTTGAAGTGCCCCATGAGAGGCTTGCTCACGCGCTGGGGCTTCTGGTCGCCAAAGCCCACCTGCACGGCCTCATAGCCGTCGTTCTCCAGGGTCTTTTTCTGCGTTACCACGCAGGGGCCGGCCTCTACCACTGTTACAGGGATGACCTTGCCCTTTTCATCGAAGATCTGCGTCATGCCAATCTTCTTGCCGATGATGCCTTTTTTCATGTCTTGCCTTTCCTTTCTACTCCGGGGGATTTCCCCCTCAGGTTATTGGTTGGGTTTCCCCAACATGACCCTCCGTCTCGGTAGGTTGAAAACCGCGGCCGCTTTACAGCTTGATTTCGATTTCAACGCCGGCGGGGAGCTCCAGGCCCATAAGGGCTTCCACAGTCTTGTTGCTGGGCCTGAGAATGTCGATCAGCCTCTTGTGGGTGCGCATTTCAAACTGCTCCCGGCTGTCCTTATACTTATGGACAGCGCGCAGGATGGTGATGATCTGCTTTTCGGTGGGCAGGGGCACAGGACCGGAAACCCGGGCGCCTGTGCGCTTGGCGGTTGCCACAATCTTTTCAGATGACTGGTCCACCAACTGATGGTCGTACCCTTTTATCCTGATTCTGATCTTTTCTTTGACTGCCACTTGTAGATCGCCTCCTTGAAAAAATTCTTCGCGGCGGGCGCTGTGGGTTTTTAACACTTAGCCGGGTGTTTCCACCTGCGGCATAGAAAAACCGGAAATCCGCCAAGCGGACCCCCGGGAAGAGCCGAAACCCATAAAAAATCCTTCATGCGGCGCTTGCCGGCCTGCCGGGAAACTCCCGATGGTTCCAGCCGCATAAATTCTTTCGCCCGGTTTAAAATCGGACATACTCCACGGAAAAACCGGCTGGTACAGCCGCAACCTCCCGCTTCATCGCATATCTGGCATAGTTTTCCCATGCCTGTGCAGTCACACTCCATTATAATACCACAGCTAAAGCCCTATTGCAAGTGGTTTTTTAAAAAAATTTCCACTTTTTCAAAGCCCGCTTCCCATGGCCCGTCTTCACATAAAATTCACCGGAACTTCTTGATTTTGCCATAGTTACACGGTAGAATAAGCTTGGATGAAAATCACCTGGAGTGCAATCGGGCGCAAAGCCCGGAAAACTATAAAGGCAAAAGAAAAGGGAGAAAAACCATGGCGACTGGAAAAATCCTGATAGTGGACGACGATACCAATATCTGCGAGCTTTTGCGGCTGTATATCGCGAAAGAGGGCTTTGAGGCCTCCATTGCAAACGACGGGGAAACGGCCCTGAAAATGTTTGACAGCGTTTCCCCAGACCTAATTCTGCTGGACATTATGCTGCCGGGCCTGGACGGCTGGCAGGTGTGCCGGGAGCTGCGGAAGAAATCCTCTGTGCCCATTATCATGCTCACAGCTAAAGGTGAGGTGTTCGACAAGGTGCTGGGCCTGGAACTGGGGGCGGACGATTATGTGGTGAAGCCCTTTGAAACCAAGGAGGTTGTGGCCCGGATAAACGCGGTGCTGCGCCGCAGCGGCAGGAACAGCGGCAGGCAAGATGACAGCAAGGAAGTCTCCTATGAAAACCTTACCATCAACCTGACAAACTACGAGCTGCGGGTAAAGGGCCAGCAGGTGGACACGCCTCCTAAGGAGATGGAGCTGATTTACCACCTGGCCTCCAACCCCAACCGGGTTTTCACCCGGGATCAGCTTTTAGACGAGGTGTGGGGCTTTGACTACTACGGAGACAGCCGCACTGTAGACGTGCATGTGAAGCGCCTGCGGGAAAAGCTGGAAGGCGTTTCTGACAAGTGGGCTTTGAAAACCGTCTGGGGCGTAGGCTATAAATTTGAAGTAAAAGATGCAACGTAACGATGCAACGTAACGTTGCATCCAAGACGCGGGTAAGGCTTGCGCGGGCTTTCCGCTGCGCGAAGGGTTCGCGCGCTTACTGTTGCGCCGCGCTTCTTTAAGGCGCTCCCGCCGGCACAGGGAAAGCTTGCACGAGCATCCCTATATTGCATATCAAGGCACAGGAAAGCAAAAGCTCTTGGGAAGGGTTCATTAGGCAAAAAGGAGGGCAAGGTGCAGAAAAGCATTTTTAAAAGATATCTGGGTATCACCATGAGCATCGTCCTCCTAAGCTTTGTGATGACGGGCAGCGTGCTGATGGTGTTTTTCGGGCAGTACTGGCGGGCGGAGAAAAAGGATCTGCTTACCCAGAACGCCGGCTCTATCGCCGGGGTGGCAAGGCGGTTTTTATCGGAGAAATCCCCGGGCCAGTATGAATTGCAGACCGAGCTGCTGAAAACTTTTATCTCCGGGTTTTCCCTGAGCATTGACGCGGACATCTTCATCACAGACCTGGAGGGCCGCATTCTGTTGGGAAACTATCCCAACAGCAAGCTGGAGTCCCCGGAATCGGTGCCCGGGCAGTTTGTGTCCCAGGCGGCAAAGGGCATGTATGAGGGCCGGGACAGCTTTGGGGGCCTGTATAAAAGCCGGTATTACATTATCGGCGTGCCCATGTCCGTACAGGATGGCGGCCCCACAGTGGGGGCGGTGTTTGCCGCCACCAGCGCCGCCTCCATGAACGCGGTGCAGGGGGAGGCCTTTAAAATCTTTCTCATTTCCTCCCTGGCGGCCATCTGCGTCACCTTCTGCATGGCCGGGGCCTTCTCCTTCCGGCTGGTAAAGCCCCTGCGGCAGATGTCCGCGGCGGCAAGAAGCTTTGGGGACGGGGACTTTTCTATGCGGGTGCCGGTGACAAGCGCCGACGAGCTGGGCCAGCTTGCCGTCTCCTTCAACAACATGGCAGACTCCCTGACAAATTCCGAGGGTATGCGCCGCAGCTTTATCGCAAACGTTTCCCACGAGCTGAAAACCCCCATGACCACCATCGCCGGGTTCATCGACGGCATCCTGGACGGCACTATTCCCGAGGAAGAGCAGGGCAAATACCTGCACATCGTTTCAGACGAGGTGAAGCGCCTTTCCCGGCTGGTGAAATCCATGCTGGACTTGTCCCGCATTGATAGCGGGGAAATGGAAATCCATCCCGCCCGGTTCGACATTACCAGCACCATCGTCACCACCCTGCTCACCTTTGAAAAGAGCATAGACGAAAAACAGATAGAAATCCGGGGGCTGGAGGAGGCTTCCCCCCAAACTGTATACGGGGATCCGGATTTACTGCACCAGGTGGTGTATAACTTGGTAGAAAATGCGGTAAAATTTACCAATGCAGGGGGTTCCATCACCCCCAGCGTTATAGACGGCATTGACCGCACCACAGTGGTCATTGAAAACACCGGGCCGGGCATTGCCCCGGAGGATCTGCCCATGGTGTTCGACAGGTTCTACAAAGGGGACAAATCCCGCAGCCGGGATAAAAACGGCATGGGCCTGGGGCTGTACTTGGTGCGCACCATTTTGAAGCTTCATGGCGGGGACATCCACGTCAGCTCTGTGCAGGGGGAATACTGCCGCTTTGAGTTTACCATCCCCAAGCCCCCGGAACCGCCGAAGCTGAAAGATCCTTCCCCCCGCAAGGAACAAAAATCCCGGGAGGGCAGGCGCAGGCCTGACAAGCACGACAAGCGCGATAAAAACGACAAGCAGGATACAGAGGGGCAGGCCCCTGAAAGGAGTAAGGAAGATGACGGACATGGAAAATAAAGATCTCCCCCAGGAGGAGCAGGCAGAACAGCCCCAGGAGCCTGTGGAGGACGGCTTCAGCCAACCCCCCGCGCCGGAGATGCCGGAGGAAAGCGAACCTGTGCCGCCGGAAACGGCAGAGCCGGTATACCCGGAAGCCCCGCCTCCCCAGGAAGGGGAGCAGGCCCCGGCAGAGGAAGCGCCGCCCATATGGCAGGATGTTTCCAGCGGCGTGCCTGCAGGGGTGCAGGGCGGGGAACCCCCTGTGCAGCAGCCCCTGCCTCCCCCGCCATGGCAGGGATACCCCCAGTCTGGAAGCATGCCTTTGCAGCAGGAAGGCGCCATGCCCCCACCTGTATGGCAGGGCCAGCCGGGATACGCGCCGCCATACCCGCCTCAGCCTGCGCCGCCCCAGGCCCCATGGCAGGGCCAGCCCGGCTATATGAACCAGCAGGGGGCAAATGCCCAACAGCCCTATTATGGCGGCTATGCCGGGTATTACGGCGGAGTCCCTCCTCAGGCCGGGGCAGCAGCGCCTCCCTATTATGGCGGGTATCCGGCCGCCGCGCCCTATGCCCCTTATCCCGCCCCAGAGCAGCAGGCTCCGCCGCCTAAAAAGAAAAAGCCCCTGGCTTTAAAGGTGTTTTTATGGATTCTTTCCATCCTGGTGGCAGGCGCCCTGGTGGGTTTCGGGATTTACCTTGTAGCAGAGCTGCAGTCTCCTGACCGGCGCCCCCTGCTGCCGGAGGAGTATATGGAGCCTGATCCCCTCCCGCCAGAAAGCCAGCCGGAGGAGAGCCTGCCTCCGGCAGAGGACGAGGAGATAGAGGATCTGCCTGACGTGGACGTGACCCCCAACCGGGAAGGCATCAGCCTGGAGCCAAAGCCCCAGGGGGAGACGCTGGAGCCAGAGGCAGTATATGACAAGATGGTAAAATCCACCGTAGCCATTTCTGCCACCCTCACCCGCCAAGGCCAGACCTCTGAAAGCAAGGGCACAGGCATTATCGCTACGGCAGACGGCTATATGATTACCAATGCCCATGTGGTGTTAAACTCCAAAAGCGCCAGGGTGACTGTGCAGACCTATGACGGGCAGGAATACGACGCTGTGGTGGTGGGCGTAGATCGCACCACAGATCTGGCGGTTATCAAGACAAATGATCACAATTTTACCCCCGCTGTCTTTGGGGACACAGAAGAGCTTTCCATGGGCGAGTGGGTTATGGCCCTGGGCAATCCTGGCGGCACAAAGTATGCCAATTCCCTTACCCGGGGCATTGTCTCTGGCCTGCACCGGGAAGCGGGGCAGTACAGTGCAAACGGCATGACTTATATCCAGACCGATGCCGCCATTAACCCCGGCAATTCCGGCGGGCCGCTGGTGAATATGTACGGCCAGGTGGTGGGCATCAATTCTTCTAAAATTGTTACGGAGAATTATGAGGGCATGGGGTTTGCCATCCCTATAAGCGAAGCCCGGCCCATTATCAACGAACTGCTTTCCGGCGGCTATATCAAGGGCCGCACCCGGCTGGGCATTATGATACGGGAAATAGACAGCGGCACCTCCGCCATGCTGGGCGTGCCTGCCGGACTGGCCATCACAGAGATAAATGAGGACAGCGCCTTTACCGGCACAAAAGCCCAGGCAGGGGATATTATCACTGCCCTGGATGACGAGCCTGTTTCCTCCCTGCGGGACGTTTCCAACCTGCTGCTGCGGTACGCCCCCGGCGATGAGGTCACAGTCACCCTCTACAGACCCGCCCCGGAGAATGGCGGCACCTCCAGCGAGTTTACGGTTACTATTACCCTGCTGGAGGACAAGGGGGAAACTCAAGAATAAAACACAGCGGTTCCAGAGGGGAGCCTCCGGCGCGTTTACTATAAAACGGGCCAGAGGCTTCTTTTTGTTTTGCCGTCTTATCATCTGCATATTAAAGAAACCTCCCGCCGCTTTCCCTTTCAAAACGTTTCCTCCGAAAGCTTTTGGACACATCCAGGCGCTTCTTTGTTCCTAAAGCCCTACCCACACACTCCTTGTCCCTGCCCCCCATTCAACCCTCTCCCCGCCATTCCCCCTCCCAATCCCCCCAAAATCCCCCATTTCCCGCCAAAATCTCCGCAAGTGTGAGTTTATAGATAACTTCCACTCGCCGGCGGAGCGGGGAGGAGGG